>Ga0224731_1043_pt1 | contig 19557 bp, 20 predicted proteins | sample IA1ulk_2_FD_161639 | JGI IMG/M metagenome (GOLD analysis project Ga0224731, IMG submission 161639) | Enriched cells from agricultural soil in Iowa, United States - IA12soil_GW_FP2(bulk) | ecosystem: Environmental > Terrestrial > Soil > Agricultural land | place: USA: Iowa | collected 2017-05-08 | reverse complement strand
ACTGGTTTAATTTGTTTCATGCTTGATGCCTCCATCGTATAATTAGGGGTAACCCCACTACTCATAACTATGGTGAAAAGCATGTTTTTATGATTTATTTCTATGAAAAAAATATAGATCGATAAAAATAATAGATTTTTTTAAGAGATTTTTTTAAAATAAAAAACCCCTACAATAATGTACGGGTTTTTTTATATTCAAACATTTACATCAGATACGTATTCATTTACATTATCCACAATTTCCACTTCATCATTAACACGTTCAATATCTGCACCGAGCCCGGCTAATTTCAGATGGAAATTTAAGTAACCGCGATCGAGATGTTTTAATTCTGTCACACGTGTATACCCATCCGCCTTTAATCCAGCAATAATGAGGGCTGCTGCAGCTCTAAGATCAGTTGCCGAAACTTCCGCACCTTGAAGCTCGCTAGGACCGTTAATGATAACAGAACGTCCTTCGATTTTGATATCAGCATTCATCCTGCGGAATTCTTCCACATGCATAAAACGATTCTCAAATACTGTTTCTGTTATTACTCCAGTCCCTTCTGCACATAGGAGAAGAGCCATCATTTGTGATTGCATATCTGTAGGAAAACCTGGATGCGGCATTGTCTTTATATCAACTGCCTTCAGTTTTTCCGGACCAATAACCCTAAGACCTTGAGGCTCTTCAATAATGAGCACACCCATCTCTTCAAGCTTTGCAACTAAGGAGGTTAGATGCTCAGGAACGGCGCCCTTTACAAGGACATCCCCACCAGTAATAGCAGCAGCAATCATAAATGTTCCAGCTTCAATTCGGTCAGGAATAATCGTATGTTCTGTAGCAAACAGACTTTCTACACCCTCGATTCGGATGGTTCCTGTTCCCGCACCCTTCACAATAGCACCCATTTTATTTAAGAAGTTGGCAAGGTCCACAATTTCAGGTTCCTTCGCACAGTTCTCAATAATGGTCATACCTTCTGCTAATGTTGCAGCCATCATAATATTTTGAGTTGCTCCAACACTTGGGAAATCTAAATAGATCTTAGAACCTTTTAAGCGTCCTTCTGATTCCGCTTCAATAAATCCATTCCCTACTTTCACTTTTGCGCCCATCGCTTCAAATCCTTTAAGATGCAAATCGATAGGTCTTGAACCAATTGCACAACCGCCAGGAAGTGCAACACGAGCTTTTCCCACACGGGCTAATAATGGTCCCATTACAAGTACAGAAGCACGCATTTTTCTAACATATTCAAATGGCGCTTCAATAAATAACTCTCTTGATGCATCTACAGTGATTTCATTATCTTGAAAGGTTACACTTGCATTTAAATGGCGTAACACTTCACTAATTGTATATACATCGGAGAGTGTTGGTACATCACGAATTATACTTTTTCCTTCACTAGCTAACAAAGATGCAGCGATAACAGGTAATACGGCATTTTTAGCACCTTCAACTTGTACCGTACCATTTAACCTTTTTCCGCCGCGGACGATGATTTTTTCCAAGAGTATTCCCCTCCGCGTCCATTTTCTCTATATTAATATTCAATCGTTATGATAGGTGTGCCAATAACGAAGGTCGTTTTAGCGCCCAATCCATTTTTCCTCAATCCAACTTGTAGATTCATTTTATGATTCTTAGTAGGAATGGACTCGGAAAATTGTGGAGAAAACGCTGATATTGAGTAAAAGTCTGTTTCTTTTAATGATTCCAATTCTTTTGCATTAAATCCTTGTAACAACTGATCTTTTTTAGTCAGTAAAACATTTTCAATTTTATCATTGAATGTGCCTTTGATACAAGAGAATATTGTCGGTTTTCCCCTGTAAAGAACATCCATTTTATCAGGAAGCATTTGGTCGATTTTCTTCGCAAAAGTTGAACTCCAGCTTTCACCTTTCATCTCATATAATAAATACGATGATGCAAAGTGATTTGTAGGGGTCGACATTATTTTTATTGTTTCAACAAATTCCTTGTGAGTTTTTATACCGGTTGCGAGCCCTTTTTCACGATCAATCTTCCACTCCATTAATGGAAATTCCTTTTGCAAGGACCTTACTTTCTTATCCCAATCACTTATTGAGTGAATTCGAATGGCTTCTCTTGTATATAAAGACCATTCATGAATACTTCCATTTTGTTCCCATACCAGTTTTGCTATTTTGTTTAAATCAGTGGTAAATGGTGCAGCATTGGTCTTATTCCCAATATTTACGTACATAAAACAAATAATTAAGACAAACATTAAAAAAATCAGTTTCTGTTTCAAAAGTATCCTCTCCCTTAGTAAAAGTGTTTACCATAAAGGTCCAACACATACTTGGGAAAAGTCGTCATCTTTTGACAGAAGAAAGAAAAGCGGAAGCGCTTTGCCATCGGCATAAGGATGCGTGAAATTTGTTATGTAATTTCACCTTCGGAGTCTTCTACTTAAGTAAAGGAAACCGTGCTTAGGTAGTTTAGAAAAGTCGCACTACCATGTTCACCAAGTAAAATTTGATGTGTAATATTACTTGGTGTTGCACTTATCGTAGAGAGACAAAGAAATCCGATAGGCGCTGAACCTAGATAAATACCCGCTTATAATGTTACAAGTATTTTACACAAAAATTAAAATCATATTACATCATAATGAATTATAGTACGTTTGAAAACATGTAAGAAGTCCTATTTTTTACAAAATGGTGACAAAACGAAAAAACTTATAACACAAATACTGCAATCTGATGGTTCTTGACAATTCTTCACTATGTTGACTATAAAAAGTAGAAAAAATTATCCAAGCTTTAATGAAACATAAGAGGGAGTTGTTGTGACCATAGAAGGTAATTTAGAAAAAAGTTACTTATGGATGAACCGATAGCAATCGTAAGTATAATCATTAGTAATCTAGCTTGAAATATACGATTCGGCTTTAGAAGTTTTTCGTAATTAAGTGCTTGCAATGCCCAAAATGTAATGGCAAAGAAAAAAATATGTACAAGAATACTTATTAAAGCTTGTTGTCCAAAATCAGCTACCATTTTCTGCACTCCTTTTTTATTTGTTAATCCCAATCGAATGGATAAAAAACACCCTCTGTATCACAGAAGGTGTTCATTATATTAGAAGCGGTGTTCAGCAACATTTATACGGTTAATTGCACGTTTTAAAGCAAGTTCTGCACGTATAAGATCAGTATCATCTGTCTTCGCTTCTAATCTCTCTTCGGCGCGGACTCTTGCTTGTTTTGCGCGTTCAATATCAATGCTTTCTGATTTTTCAGCTGTTTGAGCTAAAATGGTTACTTGTTCAGGTCGCACTTCTAGAAAACCGCCACTTACTGCTACGAGCTCAGTGTCGCCGCCTTTTTTTAACCGAACAGCGCCAATTTGAAGTGGAGCTACGGTAGGAATGTGTCCAGGCAAAATACCTAGTTCACCACTTTGCGCCTTTGTAATCACCATTTCCACATCTGAACTATACACTGGGCCGTCCGGAGTGACAATATTGACTTTTAATGTCTTCATTTTTGATCCTCCTGGTCCCGAATTATACCTCTACGCCCATCTCTTTAGCTTGCTTCAATACATCCTCGATAGGACCTACAAGACGGAATGCGTCTTCTGGAAGGTGGTCATATTTACCTTCAAGAATTTCTTTAAATCCTCGTACAGTTTCTTTTACCGGTACATATGATCCTTTTTGACCTGTAAATTGCTCAGCAACATGGAAGTTTTGTGATAAGAAAAATTGAATACGACGTGCACGTGCAACGACTAATTTATCCTCATCACTAAGTTCATCCATACCTAAAATCGCAATAATATCTTGTAATTCTCTGTATCGCTGTAATGTTTGTTGCACATTACGCGCAACACTGTAATGTTCCTCGCCAACAATCTCAGGAGAAAGGGCACGAGATGTTGATGCAAGAGGATCCACCGCTGGGTAAATACCCATCTCAGAAAGTTTACGTTCCAAGTTAGTTGTTGCATCTAAGTGAGCAAATGTAGTTGCTGGAGCAGGGTCTGTATAGTCATCCGCAGGTACGTAAATCGCTTGAATAGATGTTACAGAACCAACGTTAGTTGATGTAATACGTTCTTGTAATTGACCCATTTCTGTAGCAAGTGTTGGTTGGTAACCAACGGCTGACGGCATACGGCCAAGTAATGCTGATACCTCAGATCCAGCTTGTGTAAATCGGAAAATGTTATCGATAAAGAATAGCACGTCCTGACCTTGTTCATCACGGAAGTATTCTGCCATTGTTAATCCTGTTAAAGCCACACGCATACGTGCACCAGGCGGCTCATTCATTTGCCCAAATACCATGGCTGTTTTCTTAATAACACCTGAGTCCTTCATTTCATGGTAAAGGTCATTTCCTTCACGGGTACGTTCACCAACACCTGCGAACACGGAAATACCACCATGTTCTTGTGCAATGTTGTTAATTAATTCTTGGATTAATACGGTTTTTCCTACACCGGCACCACCGAATAAGCCGATTTTACCACCTTTAATATAAGGGGCAAGTAAGTCAACAACTTTAATTCCTGTTTCTAGAATTTCTACTTCCGTAGATAGTTGTTCAAATGTTGGTGCAGTACGATGAATTGGATCGCGACGAATTCCTTCAGGAAGTGCACCATCTAAATCGATCGCATTACCTAGTACGTTAAATACACGACCTAATGTAACATCACCAACAGGTACTGAAATAGGCTCACCTAAATCAAGAACATCCATTCCGCGCTGTACTCCATCAGTAGAGTCCATTGCAATAGCACGAACAGAATCATCACCTAAGTGAAGAGCAACTTCCAAAGTTAAATCGATGTCAACTTCAGTAGCTGATTGCGCTTTATATTGAACTTTTAACGCATTATATATATCAGGTAGTTGACCATTAGCAAACTTAACGTCAACAACTGGACCCATTACTTGTAGAACGTGTCCTTTGTTCATCATTTGACCTCCTATCTTGCATTAAGGCGAGCAAGTCGCCTGAGTTTTTCTATCTAATAGGTTATTTTTCCTATTCCAAAGCAGCAGCACCGCCGACAATCTCTGTAATTTCTTGTGTAATTGCAGCTTGACGCGCGCGGTTATATTGTAACGTGTAAGAATCAATAAGCTCTTTGGCATTATCCGTTGCATTTTTCATCGCAGTCATACGTGCAGCATGCTCACTCGCTTTTCCGTCCAATAGAGCACCGTATATTAGACTTTCAGCATATTGCGGGAGAAGTACCTCTAATATCTCTTCTGGAGATGGTTCAAATTCATAAGAAGTAAGCTTTTTGCCAGAACCAATATCGGTTAAAGGAAGCAGCTTTTTCTCCGTAACTTCTTGTGAGATAGCATTGACAAAGTGATTGTAAAACATATACAATTCATCAAATGTTTGATCTGCGAACATTTGAACTGTTTTACTAGATATTTTCATAATATCTGCAAATGACGGCTGATCTGGTAATCCAACTATATTTAACACAATATGATCATCGCGCTTTTTAAAGAATTCATACCCTACTCTACCAATTGCAATAATAGCGTACTCGTCTTTTGATTTATGACGTTCTTTAATAGTATTTGATACCAGACGTAAAACACTGCTATTATATGCACCAGCTAATCCTCTATCAGAAGTAATTACTAAATATCCTGTCTTTTTTACTGGTCTTGTAACTAGCATTGGATGTGCAATATTGCTGCCGAGCGCAACATTTGCCACAACATCTTGAATTTTCTCCATATATGGAACAAATGATTTCGCATTCATCTCCGCTCTACTCAAAGCAGAAGCAGAAACCATTTGCATCGCCTTTGTAATTTGGCTCGTTTTTTTCGTTGAATTAATACGAGATTTTAAATCACGTAAGGATGCCACGAAGCTCTCACCACCTTCGTTTTAAGTAAAGAGGTCCCCAATAGTGCCCGACACCACAAATGTGGTGTCAAACCTTACTTTGGGACAATCTTAATTTTTCGTCACTTATTCAGACTTTGCAAAAGTCTTTTTGAAATCATTAATAGCAGAAACCATATCTTCGTCCTCAGGCAATTTGCCAGTTGTTCTGATATGATCTAGTACTTGTGTACGATTGTGATCTAACCAAGAATAGAATTCACCTTCAAAACGTACGATGTCTTGAACAGGAATATCGTCAAGGAAGCCTCTTGTTAAGGCATATAGAATCATGACTTGCTTTTCTACTTTAATTGGTTTATTTAAATCTTGCTTTAATACTTCGACTGTACGAGCACCACGGGCTAATTTTGCTTGTGTTGCTTTATCAAGATCGGATCCAAATTGTGCAAATGACTCAAGTTCACGGAATGACGCAAGGTCAAGACGAAGTGTTCCGGCAACACTCTTCATTGCTTTAATTTGAGCGGAACCTCCAACACGAGATACAGAAAGACCCGCATTAATCGCTGGACGCACTCCTGAGAAGAATAAGTCAGATTGCAAGAAAATTTGTCCATCAGTGATAGAAATTACGTTTGTTGGAATATAAGCAGAAATATCGCCTGCCTGTGTTTCAACAAATGGTAGAGCTGTGATAGATCCGCCACCAAGTGCATCACTAAGTTTTGCAGCACGTTCCAATAAACGTGAATGCAGATAGAATACATCCCCAGGGAATGCCTCACGACCTGGAGGACGACGTAATAATAGTGAAAGCTCACGATATGCAGCTGCTTGTTTTGATAAATCATCATAAACAACCAATACATGCTTACCGTTATACATAAATTCTTCTGCCATTGTTACACCTGCATATGGAGCAAGGTATAGTAATGGAGCAGGTTGTGCAGCAGATGCTGTTACAACAATTGTATAATCTAATGCACCATGCTTACGAAGTGTCTCAACAGCACCACGTACAGTAGATTCTTTTTGTCCAATAGCAACATATATACAAATCATATTTTGATCTGCTTGGTTTAAGATCGTATCGATTGCAACGGTTGTTTTACCAGTTTGACGGTCCCCAATTATTAACTCACGTTGACCGCGGCCAATAGGTACAAGCGCATCAATCGCCTTGATACCTGTTTGCAATGGTTCGTGTACTGATTTACGGTCCATTACTCCAGGAGCCTTTGCTTCAATTGGTCTTGTTTTTGTTGTATTGATTGGTCCGAGACCATCCACCGGTTGTCCAAGTGGGTTTACCACACGTCCAATTAGTTCTTCACCTACAGGAACCTCCATGATACGTCCAGTACGACGAACCTCGTCGCCCTCTTTAATATCGCGGAATGGTCCTAATATAACGATACCGACATTGTTTTCTTCTAGGTTTTGAGCAAGACCCATAACACCGTTTGAAAACTCTAATAGCTCTCCAGCCATGGCATTATCGAGACCATGAGCACGAGCAATACCGTCCCCAACGGATATAACGGTACCAACATCGCTAACTTTCATTTCAGACTGATAATTTTCAATTTGTTTTCTTATCAGCGCGCTGATTTCTTCAGCTTTAATGCTCATGAATGTCACCCCTCATTTCTTAACTAATTAAATCACGTTTTAGACGATTAAGTTTTCCTTGTAAGCTTCCGTCAAAGATACGGTTACCTATCCGGACTTTTACACCGCCCAATATATTTGAATCAATAACGTTTTCGATATTTAAAGAAGTTTTCCCAACTTTTTTAGCAAATGCGGATGAGATTGCTTCACTTTCGCTTGCCGTTAAAGGACGAATGGAATACACGACAGCTTCTGCAATTCCGCGTTCTTCATTTACTAATTCTATAAAGCTTGCTGCTACTGCTTCCATTTCCTCTTCTCGATGGGCATCACAAAGTAGCATTAAAGTATTTAAAACATAAGTTGAAGTTTTGGAGAATACTTCTTTTAAAATTTCTTTCTTCTTTTCTGAAGGAAGCTTTGGCAATTTTAAAAGATTTTTAAAATTGTCGTTATCTGCAAGTGCCTTTTTCACTTCACGAAGTTCATTTTCATACTGATCTAACTGATTATTTTCTTTAGCTAATTGAAAAAGCGCCAACGCATAACGTTTTGCTACTGCACTCATCGCTTCTCTCCTGCCTCTTGAATATAATCGTTAATAAGCTTTTCTTGATCAGCAGCACTTAATTCCTTCTCGATTACTTTAGAAGCAATTAACACAGATAATGATGCAACTTGTTCTTTTAAAGCAGCAACTGCCTTTTCTTTTTGCTGTTCGATTTCTAGCTTGGCTGCCTCTTTAATGCGCTCTGCTTCACCGCGGGCAATTGTAATAATTTCTTCGCGACTGATATCCCCTTGCTTTTTCGCATTTTCTATCAGTGTCTGTGCTTCTTGACGAGCTTCTTTTAAAAGAGAGCGTTGTTCTTCTAACAATTTATTTGCTTCAATTCGGCTCTTTTCAGCCGCTTCAATTTCATTCGAAATATGATCTTCACGTTGTTTCATGATTCCCATTAACGGTTTCCATGCAAAGATCTTGAGTAATACTAGCAAAATGATAAACATAATTAGCTGGAAAAGGATATCGCCTGTATTCAAATGTCCATGTTCAGCTAATCCAAGTACAAAGCCACTCGTTAACACCAATTATTCACTCCTTCCAGAGTAGTTGTTTCTATTCCCCTAATGGGTTTGCTCCTTTATTCAAAGGAGCTTTTGCAGGTTATTCCTGTCTATCTATCGTTATCCTTATTTTTACTCTACATAAAGGAATGGCGAAGGAAACTTCAAAGTATCTTCGCCATCTTAAAAATGTTAATACTATCTATTAACAACCATGAAACCAATAACAACCGCGATGATAGGAATCGCCTCTACTAACGCAATACCGATGAACATAGTTGTTTGAAGCATTCCACGTGCTTCTGGTTGACGAGCAATCCCCTCTACTGTACGACCTACGATAAGACCGTTACCAATACCGGCACCGATAGCGGCTAAACCGATTGCAACTGCTGCTGCAAGTACACCCAAACTCATTATAAAGTTCCTCCTTTAAATGTATAAAAAATTTATAGTTTAATTGTCTACCCCTGTATTTTACAGGATTATATTAATGGTCATGACTTACTTTATGAGCCATATAAACCATTGTTAACATAGTGAAGATAAAGGCTTGAATAGAACCTACGAAAATCGAAAATCCTTGCCATGCAAGAGTAGGAATGATTGCCCCAATGGTGCCACCTACTGAAGATGCTAGACCTGCAGATAATAGTCCCAGCAATATTTCACCCGCATAAATATTACCGTAAAGACGCAAGCCTAATGTTAACGTATTTGCAAATTCTTCAATAATTTTCAACGGGAATAAAAATGGAATCGGCGAAAAGAAACCTTTAGCATAACCTGATATTCCATTTCGTTTTATGCCGTAATAATGTGTTAAACCTACAATCATTACAGCAAGTGTTAGTGTAATAACCGGATCAGCTGTTGGCGACTTCCACCATAGTGTATCATCTATGACGATATTAAATGGTAAACCGAGCATATTAGATACAAAGATGTACATGATAAGTGTAATTCCTAAAATGTGAAATGAACCACCAGTTTTCCAATCCATATTACTTTTAATAATATTTTTAACAAAATCCATTACCCACTCCATGAAATTTTGCATTCCGGTAGGTTTCATAGCTAGTCTTCTTGTGGAAACAATAGCTATAATAAGTACAATTACTGTTGCAACTGTAATCATCAGGACGTTTGCTAAATTAAAGTAAAGTCCTAAAAACTCCACCACAGGTGCTTTATGTTCCAAGCGAACTCACCTCACTTTCCGCTTTTGTGTGATTGGATAGTTAGGAAAATAAAATCTATCATAATGACGACGTGAGAGGTCATTAATCCCAAAATAACACTAAATACATGAAATGTTTCCGGATAGCGTAAAGCGATTAACACACTGATGACCGCGGTCCCCATTCTAATTAAAGTCCCTAAAGACTTTGCTGGACGCTTTTCGCTAACAACAGCATCGCTGAAACGTTTTGTTTTCCTCATTGTCAGCCAGTGGTTATACAGACTAACGGATGTACCGAGAATCAAACCTAAAAATATGGAATGATAGGGGGTAAAGCCCCAACCTAAAACGAGGAGGGATAACAGAAACAGCATAATCTTGCGATGCCTGTTAAATAATTGTTGGAGTTCCGGCATGTCTTTCTATCTCCTAAGGCTGTTTTCGAATAAATCGTTGTTTTTCGTAAATGGCTATAAATCCTAGATTAGCCTTAGTTTCGGAGCATCTTTTCTTAAAAATCTTATTCATATTAAACTGAATAAAATTTCAATCAAGTACTTCCGAATACAAAATCAACAAAGTCTAAGAAAAGAGCTTTTCCTAAAAGAAATGTCGGACTGTATGAAGCATGGCCCAAATTCCAGATGCAAGGCCAAGAAGTAGTCCGATTATTAAAAACAGTGGTTCCGTGTGACAATAACCGTCCAGCCATTTTCCAGTAAAAATCCCAATTAGAAGGGTACCAACTAATTGTGAAAGGATTGTGGTATACAAGGCTATTGCATGGTAGGGACTTTTTTCCTTTTTTCCCATCGTCACATCTCCACTTTTTCAAGAATATTGTTATAAAATATTCTTGTTTGCAGGTGATAGAAAAAATTATTCACAACCTATGAAAACAAGTGAAAACCCTATCATTCTGCACCCTCTGTAAGCATACAATAGGGAAAATTCAATGTCAATGTGTTTCTTTGAAAAAGGATATGGACATTGTATAGAGAAAAGCAATTGTCACAAAATCATCAAATTTTTAATTGTTTTTTCCATTAAAAATGAGATGCAAGCTTTCTTCTATTAATGTCATTTTAGGAGAATCCTTTAAAATTATCTACCGCTTATTTTTTTCCATTTCTGGGTGCCTTCATTTTTAATACTCAATATTTTTCAATGGTATTGACCATTCTTCAAAATCCTCTTCCCCTTTATTTTTAGCAAAAGCTACAGCTGTTATCTTTCGCAAGAATGTTTGCTTAGGCAAACTGAGTTGATTATCAATCATTCCAGCACCTATATGATCTTTAAAATCTAAAAATTCTATGAAAGATAATGTTTCTGAATCAAATAGAGCTATTCCAAATTCCTCCGCCCCCATAGGCAAATAGGCTTCATACCTTATATATCCAGGTTTATCTCCAGGAACAATGGAGAATCCCATTATTCTAGGATAGCTTGGCTCTTTAACGGCAAATAGATATGGAATGTTAATCTTTTGATGGCCTGCCTCAAGTGTAAGACGGCCATCAACAATTTCCTTTTCATCCCAAAATTTCCTTGTTAATATAACTCTTATCGGAATTCTCTTCTTCTCATTTGGCTTGATATAAAACGATTGAGGTAATTCCCATCTTATATTAGGATGGAATGTTTCTTGATTGAATGAATAATGCTGCACAGTATTCGAAGTGTTCTTAATCGTTAAATATCTTGTTCGATCTTTAAAATCCTCCGTCAATATACCAAAAGAAATACTTCCAGGAATTACCAAAGATTGTGTTTTGACTGCTTTCTCCACCTGAATTCTGCCTGCACCTTGTTCAAAAACTTTATAAAGCTTTTCATTATGATCAAATAAAGGTTTTGCTGTATTCATTAATGCCGCTTTGACTTCTTCCGGTTTCCAAGTAGGATGGGCTTGTTTCATAAGAGCTGCAGCACCGGTGACAAACGGGGCTGCCATACTAGTCCCTTGAAGTGCAGTATAATCTCCTCTTGGAATCGTACTATTTATTGCTACTCCTGGTGCAGTTACATCAGGTTTTACAGACCAATTTACCGTTACAGGTCCACGTGAGCTAAAATCAGCTAGTAAATCCGCTTCTTTTTTATAGATAGTTGTAGCTAATAGAGCTTTTCGCTTTGTCTCCGATTGAATTTTCTCCCCAGAATTCCTTGGAATTGACGCAACAGGGATAGGGCATTCCTTATCTACCATTCCTGCAAATTCACCATCTGTATTATTATATAGAATCACCCCTAATGCACCAGCTTTTGCAGCATTTAGTACTTTCTCCGTAAAGGTGTTCCCTCCCCTTTTTATTAAAACAATCTTTCCTTCTGCCTTCTTTATTTCTCCCCTTTTACCAATCCCTCCATCAACCAAAGGAACCGATCGGTCAAAACTCCATTTTTTGCTGCCGTGTAAAGGTGAAAGTGGAATGTTACCATTTATGCTTGGAACGGACAAATAAGGACTATTTAATGTTGGAGTGGATGCTCCCACAGAAATAGCACTGGACGAAGTACCTGGGGAACCAACAGTCCACATATTTGGACCGGAATTACCATTCGATGTAACAGCAATTATCCCTTTAGCAACCGCATTATTCAACGCCATGCTAACAGGCAAATCAGGTCCATTAATATTTGTACCTAAAGACAGATTTATGACGTCCATTTTATCCTTTATACTCCGATCAATTGCAGCTAAAACCTGATCTGTCGTTCCCTTTCCTCCAGGACCTAATACCCTATAGGAATATAAATTTACCTCTGGAGCAACACCATGCATCTTTCCATTAGCGGCAATAATTCCAGCAACATGGGTGCCATGAATAGTCATCCCTTTTCGATCCATGGCTTCCAGGGGATTCTCGTCCCCATCAACAAAATCAAACCCGCCTTTATAGCTTCCTATTAAATCAGGATGATTATAATCAATCCCTGTATCAATTACTCCTACATTTACACCTTTACCTGTTAAACGATTTCCGTAACGATCTCTGATTCCCCTTACTCCCTCCGTACCTATTAATTGGTTGTTTCCACTATTAATAAAATCTGTTGTATATACATTAGATTCAAAAACAGTTTTTACTTGATGAAAGTTTTTTGCAAACTGTTCTAATTCATGCTTTTGTCCCTTTAATGAAAAGCCGGTAAAGGCATCTGTAAATAGATACCTGATTTTCAATGTTCGATAACCAGAAAGAGAGCTTTGTATAACATTTTCATCAGGACGCTCGGACGTAGAAAAAATCATAATCGTTTCTTCATTTGTGGATGTTTTAGGATAAGGGGGTATTTCCCAACTATGTGCACTGCTGGAGTGAAAGGATATAAAAAGCAGACAAACCGCTATAAAGAATACTCGTATATTTTTCATGATACCTCCCCTTTTTCCTTATGTTTTCTCGAAAGTAACGGAATATTCCACAACGCACTTTCCTTTTCATTTAAATCGAAAAATGGGCATTTTTATTAGTTTTGTAAAAGCTTTAAGCGGCTATAAAAAAGTAATGACAAAGAAGCAAACATTGCATATTTTAATCTTCATTTCACAAACGTCCTTTCCTTCTTAACTACTTATATAATTATCTATCTTCATGGAGGGTGGTGTATTAAATGAACAAAATTAAAAATTGGATTGGAGCTCTCGTCCTATCTATCGGATTATTATTTTCCTTTGGCGTAAGTTCTTATGCAGCTGAGCCTGATGTAGACTTCATCGATGTTTCACATCATAATGGTGAGCTCGGTTTACCGCTCGCCTTCTATCAAACTATTAAAGAGAGTGGTGTAAAAGGGGTTGTGGTAAAGGTTTCCGAAGACAGATATTTTGTTGACCCCGCTGCCAGTGTAAATATCGCAAATGCAAGACAAGCCGGATTAATTGTAAATGCTTATCATTATGCACGATTCACTAGCAATACTATTGCAAAAGCTGAGGCACAGTGGTTTGATAAGAAATTGAAACTTGTGGGATTTAATAAAGAAAAAGATGGATATGTTGTGGTTGACGTAGAAGCTGATAATCTATCAAGAAATTCTAGCAAACTCACAGAATATACTAATACATTTATTTCTGAAATGAAAAGAATTGGGTATACACGCATTGATTTATATAGTGGCTCTTATTTTTATAATAACAATTTACAGCCTAAAGCTTTAATTATCAATAAACCTTGGCTTGCCTCCTATCCAGCTAATCCACAAAGAGGAGAACCTACGGCAAACTTTACAAACGGAAAAGGTGCATGGCAATGGGCGGAGGATTATCACTTTAACGGACTTAGCCGCTATGGATATTTCGATGTATCCGAGGATTACGCTGGAAAATATAGTACAAAAACCAAATCGACTCAAAAGGTTACGAAGCATGTTGGAACAATCAAACCAATTTCGATTGTTGATTATTTAAAATCAAAGAAAAAGGATTCATCTTTTAAAGCGCGGCAGAAACTAGCTGTGAAATATGGCATTGCCAATTATAACGGTACTTCCGCCCAAAATCTCGCCTTACTTGCTAAACTAAAGTCAGGTGCGAAGCCTGCCAAAGTAAATCTTCAGAATAGCAAACTTACAACAAAAAGCTCTTTGACAACAATCTATACAGTGAAAAAAGGAGATACGTTAAGTGGAATTGCCAAAAGGCACCATACTACTGTATCCAAATTAAAGTCAATAAATAAAATAAAGAATGTTAATTTCATTCGCGTCGGACAAAAAATGAAAGTTACAGCAACAAGTGAATCTAAAAATACCGCAACATACCGCACAGTCGTTAAAGGCGACACGTTATGGGATATTGCGCGAGAATATCGAACAACTGTTAAAAAACTAAAATCTATGAACGGGTTAAAATCAGATATTATTTACCCTGACCAAAAAATAAGGGTTTCGTGATAGTTGAGATGAGTGATAAAAAAAGAGGTGGGACAAAACGCAGTGAAAATCAAAAAACGCATGAAATCAAATTTAAAAACCTTGATTTCATGCGTTTTTGCTTTCGTAGATTTGACGAATTTCAATAATTTTTTTACTTATGTCCCAGCCTCTTCCTTAAAATACTCTGTTATTACGTTAACAATACGGCGAGATGCTTGTCCATCACCATACGGATTGGAAGCTTTGGCCATTTTATCATGGATCTGTTGATCTGTAAGCAATTCTGTCGCTAATCGATAGATTGTTTCTTCTTCAACACCTGCAAGTTTTAATGTTCCTGCCTCAATTCCCTCTGGGCGTTCCGTTGTATCTCGTAATACTAAAACGGGAACTCCTAAGGATGGAGCTTCTTCTTGCACGCCGCCTGAATCCGTTAATATTAAGTACGCATGATTAGCGAAGTTATGAAAATCAATCACATCTAAAGGCTCTATTAAATGAATTCGCGGATCATTCCCCAATATTTCATCCGCTAATTCTCGAACAACTGGATTTAAATGAACAGGGTATACAACTTGAACATCTGACTGTTCATTTACGATTCGCTTTATAGCGCGAAACATATTTCTCATTGGTTCCCCATGATTTTCACGTCGATGAGCTGTAAGCAGAATAAGACGATCGTCTCCCACTTTTTTAAGAATTTCATGAGTATATTCCTCTTTTACCGTTGTTTGAAGAGCGTCGATAGCTGTGTTGCCAGTAACATAAATACTGTCTTTCTTTTTACCCTCAGAAAGTAAATTTTGAGCTGATTTTTCAGTTGGAGCAAAATGAATATCCGCGAGAACACCAGTTAATTGGCGGTTCATTTCCTCAGGATACGGAGAATATTTATTCCATGTACGCAAACCAGCTTCCACATGTCCAACAACAATTTGATTGTAATAAGCAGCTAAGCTTGCGATAAATGTTGTAGTAGTATCACCGTGAACAAGGACTATATCCGGTTTTACTTCCTTCATAACCTTATCTAATCCTTCAAGGCCTCTTGTTGTAATATCGATTAAAGTTTGGCGGTTCTTCATGATATTTAAATCATAGTCAGGAGTTATTTGAAAAATAGCCAAAACCTGATCCAGCATTTCTCTATGTTGTGCCGTCACCGTGACAATGGATTCAAACTTGTCAGGATATTTCTGTAATTCAAGAACTAGCGGCGCCATTTTAATAGCTTCAGGTCTTGTACCAAAAATAGTCATGACTTTAATTCGTTTATTCATAAGTAGAGTCTCCCTTTAAAAGGCCTATTTATTTACTTTAATTCGACTTTTTCCCCATAAATAAGCAACTAGTATAAAATCACTATCGCTAATTTATACATAACAACCATTTTTCAGAAAGCCTATTGTTTACTTTGTACCATATAGACGATCTCCAGCATCCCCTAAGCCCGGTACAATATAGCCATGGTCATTCAATTTTTCATCTAATCCAGCAATATAAATATCCACATCTTCATGTGCTTCTTGTATTGCCCGAACACCTTCAGGAGCTGCAATTAAACACATAAATTTAATATTTTTTGCGCCGCGCTTTTTCAAGGAATTTATCGCTTCAACCGCTGATCCACCAGTTGCAAGCATTGGGTCAACAAGAATAAAATCACGTTCTTCTACATCATTTGGCAGCTTTACATAATATTCAACCGGCTTTAACGTTTCTGGATCGCGATAAAGTCCAACATGTCCTACTTTAGCAGCCGGGATCAACTTTAAGACTCCGTCTACCATTCCAAGTCCTGCTCGTAAAATAGGAACTATCCCGATCTTTTTCCCTGAAAGGGTTTTTGATTTTGCCTTGCATACTGGTGTTTCTATCTCAATTTCTTCAAGAGGCATGTCCCTAGTAATTTCAAATGCCATAAGGGTAGCTACCTCGTCCACTAGTTCGCGAAATTCTTTTGTTCCTGTATTTTTATCACGGATGATAGTTAGTTTGTGTTGAATTAGTGGGTGATCAATTACATATACATTACTCATGAATGATTCTCCTTTTTATGTATTTGCTAATTTGTTGCACAGTATTTTGATTATAACCACGGGTAGGATAACATATCCTGATTTTTATGTTTTTGCCTACTAAATACTATAACGTATCCTTTTAATTTTCCAAACCAATTTTACACGAAAAAGGAGTTAGACCTCAAGGCTTGACCTTTGATCTAACTCCTTTGTAGGATTTAATCCTATTATTTGTTCGGATAAAGAGGAAATTTACTCGTTAGTTTTGCAACACGCGTCCGAGCTTCTTCCAATTTTTCCTCATTATCGTGATTTTTTAAAGTAAAAGCAATAAGAGATGCAATTTCATCCATTTCTTCGAGACCAAATCCTCTAGAAGTAACCGCAGCTGTACCAATACGGATACCACTTGTTACAAAAGGACTTTCAGTGTCAAACGGGATGGTATTTTTGTTGACTGTTACTCCTATTTCATCCAATACTTTTTCAGCCAATTTGCCTGTAATATTTAATGAACGAACATCTACTAATAAAAGATGATTATCCGTCCCTCCAGAAACAAGCTCTAAGCCCTCGCTTTTTAAAGACTCTGCTAAACGTTTAGCATTATCTACTATTTTCACAGCATATTCTTTAAAGCTATCTTGCAGCGCTTCCCCAAATGCAACTGCTTTTGCAGCAATAACATGCATCAATGGACCGCCTTGAATTCCAGGAAAGATAGATTTATCAATTTTCTTTGCAAATTCTTCTTTACATAGAATCATTCCGCCACGCGGACCGCGTAATGTTTTATGAGTTGTAGTGGTTACAAAGTCAGCGTATGGAACCGGGCTTTGGTGAATACCTGCAGCAACAAGACCCGCAATATGCGCCATGTCCACCATCAAATACGCACCGACTTCATCGGCAATTTCACGGAATTTCTTAAAATCTATTTCACGAGGATAAGCACTTGCACCAGCAACAATTAGTTTAGGCTTATGTGTACGTGCTTTTTCCAAAACATCTTCATAGTTAATATAGTGCGTTTTTTCATCTACACCATATTCAACAAAATTGTATTGAATACCACTGAAGTTTACAGGGCTTCCATGTGTTAAATGGCCCCCATGTGATAAATTCATTCCAAGAACAGTATCCCCTTGTTCAAGAATAGTAAAATAAACTGCCATATTTGCTTGCGCACCTGAGTGTGGCTGTACATTGACATGCTCAGCTCCGAAAATTTGCTTTGCACGTTCACGCGCAAGGTCTTCCACCACGTCCACATATTCACAGCCACCATAGTAACGGCGTCCAGGATAACCTTCAGCATACTTATTTGTTAATACTGATCCTTGTGCTTCCATGACCGCTTCACTAACAAAGTTTTCAGAAGCAATTAATTCAATTTTTGACCGTTGACGACCAAGTTCGTCACAAATAGCTTGATAAACTGCTTTATCTTGCTGGGCAATGTTACTCATCATAATCCCCCTTGTGCAAATATCAGTATGAAAATACTTTTTTATTCTATCACAATCTTTTGAAAGATGGTGATGATTTTAGAATGTTTCATGTCTCGGTAATAACCTTTCCCTCTTTTATTGGCAAAAGGATAGAGCACCAAACTATATAATAGATCAAAAGTCCTTTCGCTAGATTATTCAACTATATAAAAAAGAAAAGGAGATTTTGCATATTGGCAAAATCTCCTTCAGACTCGTTATTATTCGTATACTGCTCGCGGGCCTCCGATTAGTTTCGGACGTGTTTTGGCTAAGGTCACATGTGCAGATCCTATTTGATTTAGTGAAGCGCGAACAGGGACTGTAACATGTTTTAGATGCATTCCGATGAAAGTATCCCCGATATCCATTCCTAAATCCGCTTTGATAAACTCTACTAAGATAGGGTCTTCAAGATGTTCATAAGCATAGGTTGCCATTGCTCCTCCAGCTTTCCTAACAGGGATAACAGCTACTTCTTCCCACCCCTTATTCTCTGCTACCTTTCGATCTACTACAAGCGCACGATTTAAATGTTCACAGCACTGGAATGCAAGATGAACCCCGTGTTTTTTAGCAAAAGAATAGAGATTATCATATATTAAGGAGGCTACCTCCATAGTTCCCGAAGTGCCTATTCTTTCTCCCATTACTTCCGATGTAGAACACCCAATTACCATTACCTGCCCTTTTTTTAAAGTAACTTGGGATGAAAAATCCATTAGTATTGTTTGTAACTGTTTCTCTATTTGGGCTAGATCACTTTTCAAATCGGGATACCTCCCTTATTTATGAGTGTGTTTCTTCGTAAGTGGTTAACTTTTCAATACGTCGCGCATGACGTCCACCTTCAAACTCCGTTGTGAGCCATACTCTTGCAATTTCTCTAGCAAGTCCCGGACCAATAACTCTTTCTCCCATCGCTAATACATTACTATCATTATGCTGGCGAGTCGCCTTCGCACTGAATACATCATGTACTAGGGCACACCGAATTCCTTTTACTTTATTGGCAGATATGCTCATGCCTATCCCCGTTCCGCATATTAAAATCCCTCTATCAAACTCCCCACTAGCTACCTTTTCCGCTACAGGCAATGCATAATCAGGATAGTCTACGGATTCTTCGCAGTCACAGCCAAAATCTTCGTATTCCAACCCCATTTCCTCTAATAATCCTTTTATTTCCTCACGAATGTGAATGCCCCCGTGATCAGATGCCAATAAAGTAAAAGGAATTCGGTGTGCCCTAGTACATGATGTATTCATCAAAAATATAAATAAGAAAGCTTTCCTGAAAATAAAATAAAAAACCAAGACATTATGTCTCGGCTTATAAATGAAAACGCGCAATTGTACTTTTTAATTTTTCAGCATGACCTTTCAAATCAAATGCTAATTGATCAATGGTTTCCATCACATTCGCTT
>Ga0224731_1042_pt1 | contig 19759 bp, 15 predicted proteins | sample IA1ulk_2_FD_161639 | JGI IMG/M metagenome (GOLD analysis project Ga0224731, IMG submission 161639) | Enriched cells from agricultural soil in Iowa, United States - IA12soil_GW_FP2(bulk) | ecosystem: Environmental > Terrestrial > Soil > Agricultural land | place: USA: Iowa | collected 2017-05-08 | reverse complement strand
TGGCTTCTGGATGAAAGGTAATGATGCTAGCGCCCGCTTTTAAGAACTGCTCAATCATACTATCAACTGGTGACACCATCAAATGCACATCTATCGGCGCAGTTACCCCATAATCACGCAGCGCCTGACAAATCATGCTACCAAAGGTCAAATTTGGGACATAATGATTGTCCATCACGTCAAAATGCACCACGTCTGCACCTGCGGCGATAACCTGCTCGACCTCCTCGCCCAGACGGGCAAAATCTGCCGACAAAATCGAAGGGGCAATCAAAAATTGGCTATCATTATTTGGATGGGCAAATTTATTAGGGGCTTGTTTAGGTGAGTCTTCAAGAATTTCAGACTGGTTCATCATCATTGTCCGTCAGCTTTGATTAAAAAGTGCGGATATTTTAGCAAAGATTATTTTAAAAAACTTCGACTATTTGGTGACTATTACTTGGTGGCTATAATTTGGTAACTGTGACTATCGACAGCACCTATTTGCTGCCCGTGAAAATAAATCTGCCATAAGCCTTGCAGAATTTACATTTAAGTAGTCAAGAAAAATTAACTAGACTATGCTAGATTATGATTGATAAGTAACAAAAAAGATAAAACCCAAGTCTTAGGGCAATAGACTTGGGTTTTAGGGCACTTCATGTCAACTATGTTATTATTATTGGCTTTCCATGATATTACTCATCCTGAGCGTCTCAACACTACCATTCCTTGGTATCATCCTTGTGTTGATGAGTTCATTGTAGTTTGTTGCACGGTTGGTTACTAGCCGCAAAAGGCGGAATCTGTTGTAAGCAAATGCTTACATGGAGTTTTAGCTTGCCCACTGCTAACTTTCTCATGAGCCCTTCAATAATTTGCTAGCATCACTAGCGTTATCACTTTGAGCTTCCGATAGTTTTTCGCCTTCTTTGATTCCTTCTTTGATGGTTTCTTTTGCCTCTTGGAGATCGGCGATGCTTGGCAAAGGTTCAGGCTGCTCGTCCATGACTTCAGGCTCATATTGTAAAGTAGTGAGCACGGGAAAATGGTCGGAGCCAATGTTCGGCATACGCGCCATTGATACCAACGTGAAGTGATTGCTGTGAAAAACATGGTCAAGCGCCCAGCGCAAAAATGGGTAACTGGCATGAAAGGTATTGATGAATTTGCGCCCAATGCGGGGGTCTAGTAGCCCTGAGATACGCTGGAACATGCGTGTGGTATGCGACCAAGCCACATCGTTGAGATCGCCTGCAACAATCACCGTCAAGTCGTTGGCGTTGATGTGTTTACCTACCATTAACAGCTCAGCATCCCGTGTCACCGATTTATCCGCTTCGGTTGGACTCGGTGGCATGGGGTGCAAGCAGTATAGCCAAACAACCTTTCCCATGGCTAGGCGAACTTGGGTATGAATTGATGGGATATCATCAACCACCAGATATTTTACTTGGGGATTGATAAGCTCAAGCTTTGAGTACAAATGCATACCATATAAGTTATCGAGTGGCACTTTGACACTAAATGGATAGTCAGCGTCAATGGGGCTTAAGGCGTCTTGCCACGCTTGGTCAGTTTCAAGTGTCAATACAATATCGGGTTGATGGGTATGGATAAGGTCAATTAAAGCTTGTTTATTTGGATTGGTCGTCAACACGTTGGCAACCAACAATTTCACTTGATAATCGCGTGATTTTGGCTTTGCCGTTTGCACTTGTTTCTTCCACAAAAACGTATAAGGCAACACCATGTACGCTTGCATAGCCAGTGCAATAAGCAGTAACAAAATTAATCCAATTTGCCAACGACTGTCAAAAGCGCCCAGCCAAAGTAAGCCAATGAGCGCCACTACCCCCAAAAAAATCAATTGATTTCTGGGAAAATCAGCAATCCTAAACCACCATTCAAACCTAGGGATGGTTGCCCAAAAAGTTGCAAAAACCACAAAACCTGCTAGCAACTGTAACAACAGCGTCATTGTCTATCCTTTCATGTTATATTGCGGTTCACATTGGTCAATATTAGCTTGTTATCATTAGCTTGTTATCATTAGTATGGCGATATAGTAGCCACAAAAATATGGCTGATAAATTGCAGTTGTGTTGCCAAACGCTATTTTTCACCCTGACATCGCTATCAGCCTACCATCTATAGCTAAATAGATGCCCCATGTAAAAAAAAATTCACTTGCAAAACATTACAAATACAGGCAAGGTAACAGGTTACTAATTGAAAAATCAATGTGGATTTTCTGCACTATTTATTTTATTTTGTTTACAGTAAGGAAGGGTTATCATGAGTCAGCTACGCGTAGGTTTGGTCGGATGGCGTGGAATGGTCGGTTCGGTATTAATGCAACGTATGATGGATGAAAACGACTTTGAAGGGATTACCCCAGTGTTTTTCTCTACCAGTAATGCCGGTGGTGATGCCCCTACCCCAAATGGCATTGCCCCTAGCAAGCTTGAAGATGCGCATGACTTAGCGGCTTTAGCGGCTTGTGATGCCATTATTACCTGTCAAGGCGGTGACTATACTAAAGAAGTCCATCAACCGCTACGTGATAAAGGCTGGACAGGTTACTGGATTGATGCAGCAAGCACCCTGCGTATGGCGGACAATAGCGTCATCGTCCTAGACCCAGTCAACCGCAATGTCATTGATGACGCTATCAAAAATGGTCAAAAAGACTTTATCGGTGGTAACTGTACAGTATCTTTGATGTTGATGGCGATTGGCGAGTTGTTCAAACGTGATTGGGTTGAATGGGTATCTGCGATGACTTACCAAGCGGCAAGTGGGGCGGGCGCCAACAACATGCGTGAGCTTATCAAGGGCATGGGCTACATTCATGATGGCGTTGCAGACGAACTCAATAACCCGGCAGGCGCAATTTTAGAGATTGACCGTAAAGTAGCCGAATTACAACGTAGCAGCGACTTCCCAAAACAATACTTTGGTGCACCGCTTGCTGGTAGCTTAATTCCATACATTGATGTACAACTAGAAAACGGTCAATCAAAAGAAGAGTGGAAAGGCTGTGTTGAAACTAATAAAATCTTAGGCAATGATGCAGACAAGACGAATGCCAACATTGTGCCGATTGATGGTATCTGCGTGCGTATCGGTGCCATGCGTTGTCACTCACAAGGCTTGACCATCAAACTAAAAAAAGACATCCCTCTAGAAGAAATTGAAGCTGCGCTTCGTAACAGTGGCAATGAGTGGCTAGATGTGGTAGAAAATGACAAAGCAGCAAGCGTTGAGCGTTTAACCCCAGTCGCGGTCACTGGCACCCTTAAAGTTGCCGTAGGTCGTCTTCGTAAGATGAATCTAGGGGGCGAATATTTATCTGCCTTTACCGTGGGCGATCAATTGTTATGGGGCGCGGCAGAGCCATTACGCCGCACCCTTGCGATTATCCGCAATCAATTATAAACCCAAGGTTTTATAAAAAAAACACGCTTATTAAGGCGTGTTTTTTTATGCCTGAGTAGATAAACCTGATAGTGTTAATCCCTTATTTATCCCTAAAAAACGCCATGACCAGTAAACAGGGATTGCCGTTATCAGGGTATTGTCAGGGTATTGTCAGGGTATTGATAGTACAGCGTCATTATCCAAGCATCAATCCACGCTCAAATTGCTATCAACAGCAGGCTTCATCCCAAGCTTTATGCCAATAATAAGCGAGTCAGACTATTGAGAGTTTTGGACAAAAAGTGTAAAGTTGAGCAGATAATTTGACTGAAACTTTTGTCAAGTTGTTGGACTATCGATTAATTTGATGTTTGAATATTGCCTGTCGGTATATTGACTACCATGCGACCACACAAGTAGGCATTTTTTAACACCCATAACTATACTGTGATACCTTCAGCAAGGATTTTTTATGTCTTGGCAAAAATACTCTGTACAATTGGTATTGGGTTTTCCCTTATCGCTTCCCATTGTCGCTTATGCCGTCAATATTGGCGATACTTATGTACAAACCCAACAAAACCAACCTTTAAACGCCAGTATTAATGTCAGTGATATCAATCCAAGGACTTTCTCTGTCACAGTCGCCCAAGCTGATGTGTATCGCCAGCTAGGCTTGTCAAAAGATGCCGATATTCAAATCAAATTTGTCCCAACCAGTAGCAATGGCGGTCAAATTATATTGACCACCAACCGTGCGATTAATGCCCCATTTACCGATGTGGTGCTCAATATCACGGAAAATGGCGTGACCAAAACGCTGCCAAAAACCTTGTTGATGCCCATCGACAGCGCACAAAAAATCACCACGCAAGCCAATACCACGGCTTTTCAATCACCCGCGCAAAACATCGTCATAGGTTCGGCCAATCCTGTGCAGTTGCCTGTTATGTCGCCCGACCCTATGCCCATGCAGCCGATAATGTTACCATCAACCACCATCAACCAGCTGCCTAATTTACCTACGACTGGTATGCCCGCTGGCGCCGCCCCAGTGACGCTGGCTAGCGAAAACAGTGACTACCTGCGTATTCAAGAGACGCGAACGGTTCGAGCTATTCGGCCAAATGGCACTGTCTATACCCCAGCCGTGCCACAAACGCAAAACCCCATCCAAACAAACACCGCAGACAATCAATTACCAAGCCCGGCAGCTAGTTATGGCAATCAACCTTCAGACAAGTCCAAATTTAAGTATAGCGCCAAGAACCCGCAAATCATTGGCGAGACAACCACTTATACACTACAGCGCAATGACAACCTTTGGACCATCGCCAGTAATATCGCAGCGGCAAACCGCAAAGATGTGGATCAAGTGATGGCAGATATCATGTCAGCCAACCCGACCACGTTCCCAGATAATGACCCAAGCAAACTTGTCGCCAATACCCAATTACAAATCCCAAAATACAAAGTAGTCCCTTCACAAATTGGGATAAAATCAGCCAATAAAGCGCGACAACAATATCGTCAAAATAAAAGACGTGTCGCAAGCAAAAAATCTGTCATCGCACCAAAATCTGCTGCCAAACAACCAGCCACCCCAAAAACGACAAAAAAGACACTTAAAGCACAAAAAGCACCGCGGCCATACGCAGCGACTAAAAAATCTGAAATGACCATCATCGCACCTAATCATACCAATGGTTCAGTACAAGGTCAGAGTACTAAGAACAAGGTAAGCAAAGGGATGTCATCCCAAGTGGCGGCTCAAGTGCAGCAAAAACGCCAAGCCACTGCCCAGCAAGCCACTAAAGTTAACAAACTCAATCAAGACTTAGTGGGCGCTGAAAATCGCTTGAAAATACAAAACACCAAGCTTGCCCAATTAGAAAAACGCTTAAAAGAGTTAAACAAAAAATAATACAGCGCGTGGATGATATTGCCTGTGTGCTGTGTCATTTCATACCGTACAACAAATTTGTGGTGATTCATTAGTCGCATAAAGCGGTAGCTTATATCTTGCTATGCCCTAATGATCACTATCTACCGTAACGATGAGGTGAAAGATGGATCCAATAATGATAGGTATCGCAGCAGTAGTGATTTTGGTAATTGTTGCTGGCGTTTTCTTGATGAAAAAAGGTAAGAGCCAGACAACGGTTGATACTCAGACCGAAGTCAAACGTCCAAAAACCTTGGCTGAGCAGCAGCGTGAACTAGAACTGCAACGTCAATCGCAGATGCCAAGCCCAGCTGCGCCTAACCTACCGCAAACGACTTTGCAGGCTGCTCAAACCCTCAATCTCAACGCCCAAGCCAATAACCTAAAAACGCTGGTAGATGAAGAACAATCGATAAATGCACGCAGCACAGCGATGACCCATACCGCTGAAGCGGTTGAACCTGATGGACTTGATTTTGATTTGCCAGGGTTTAAACAAGACAGTGATAAACCAGCCATCAACAGCACCTTACATGTTGTCAGGCCGACCGTCACTCAAGTGGCACAGCCAGCAAACCCAGTTGATGGTATTAGCAGCAAAGCCGATAACGAGTTAGATTTTGACTTTGCACTCGATGTACCTGAAACCAAAATAGCCCCTCTCCCCACTGCAACTGAGCCTACCACTGAAACTACAGCGGCGCAATCACAATCAAATGAGTTCACTTTTGACGATTTTGATTTTGATCCACCTAGCAAAGAGCCCGCGACCGCTGAGACTGTCGCTGCCCCTGTCCTAGAATCGCCTACCGAAATTGTTGCCCCAGTGACAGAGGAACCTGTAACCACCACTTTGGCAAGTAACGCCAATAACGAGGCTATTAGCGACAGCGGTTTTGATTTTGACTTTAGTTTACCAGAGACGCAATCAACACCTACCGCTACTGCTGTAGAACCAATGATAACGACCCAAACGGCTGCACCGAGCGCTGACAACAACATCGCAGATGATTTTGATTTCGACTTTGATTTGAACGCTGAGCCAGCGGTTACTCCAACCAATGACGCTACTACAGAAACCGCCTTAAGCTTTGGCGCGTCAGATACCAAAGCATCTAGCAATCTAACTTCCGATGCAGCAACTTCTGTACCGGTTGCAAGTGATGAAGACACAGATATTGCATCGTTTGCTTTGGATGATGAATTACTACTTCAAGCAGAAGCAGCCACATTAGCCACAGTTGCTACCCCATCAGTCACTGAGCCTGTTGTTGATTTGGCAGAAGTCAGCGCTCCTATAGAAGTCAAAGCCCCTAGCCAGTCTGACTCGCTACTTATCTCAGATGATATGTTTGATTTTGCGCTAGACGATGACACGACCAAAGCGCAAGACGCTACGTCAAATGTCTTGGTCACTGAGCCTACCCCATCAGATGACTTAATTGATTTGTCTTTTGATGACACAACTACTCAAGGAACTAATCAGACAACTACGACCCCAACCCCTAGCCTTGAAACGACATCGATAGCAGATAACGCAATCTCAACAACAGCACCAGTTGTTGAAGATTTATCAGCGATACTCGATGTGATTAAGGATATCGACACGGATACGTTAAACGTAGATTTGGCAGAACAGTATGTGAATTTAGGGGAATACGACAGTGCCAAACGCTTGCTTGATGAAATCAAAGACAGCAACAACACGGCATTGGTAGAACGTGCGGCAGCGTTAAGACAACGTATTGCTTAATAGTCAAGTAACAGGAATAACAGGGCATAAAGCAACACTGCATAAAAAAGGAGCGTGCATCCACTATCCTTTTTTTGCACTAATCTGTATGCTCCAATAGCTGCTAAACTTAATACACTATCGCTAGAGGTTTAAGTCCAGCTTTAAAAGCATGGGCTTTATCAACATAATGTAAAGCTGATTGCTGAAGCATCACTTCGCGCTCTTGCGGCAAGGTTTTGACAACTTTAGCTGGGCTTCCCATCACGATGGAATTATCTGGGATTTGCATATTTTCGGTGACAAGCGCATTGGCACCAATGATGCAGTTTTTGCCGATTTGGGCATTATTGAGCACAATCGCACCGATACCAATCAAGCTATTATCACCAACAGTGCAGCCGTGTAGCATCGCCAAATGCCCAATCGTCACGCCTTCGCCAATGGTGACGGCGATACCTTCATCAGTGTGTATCACACTGTTTTCTTGCACATTACTATTTTTGCCCAAATAAATCGGCGCATTATCGGCGCGTATTACCGCGCCAAACCATACACTGACGTTATCAGCTAAATGCACATCGCCGATGACTTCAGCCGAGTCTGCGACCCAGCCTGTGAAGGGTGCCTGATAGGTGGGTTTTTTGTCTTGCCATTGGTACAGCATATCAAATCCTTATGAAAAAAAGCGCGTCAACTAAAAAATTGACTCTCTAATTTTAGCAAGTGCGGATAAATTAGCAATGGGTTATTGTAGGCAACGCAGTTAAATCAAAGCCCTGCTTTTAGGCTCGCTTCGATAAATTTATCAAGGTCGCCATCTAGCACCGCTTGGGTATTGGAAGTTTCCACCCCTGTACGCAAATCCTTAATCCGCGAGTCATCGAGCACATACGAGCGAATTTGACTACCCCAACCGATATCCGATTTGGTGTCTTCTAGCGCTTGTTGCTTTTCCATACGCTGCATCATTTCACGCTCGTACAGTTTGGCACGTAACATTTTCATTGCCGTGTCTTTGTTGGCATGCTGGCTACGTTCATTTTGACACGCAACCACAATTCCTGTCGGTTGGTGGGTGATACGCACCGCAGAGTCGGTGGTATTAACGTGCTGACCGCCTGCACCGCTTGAGCGATAAGTATCGATACGTAAATCGGCAGGGTTGATATCAATCTCGATATTATCATCAATTTCAGGCGATACAAACACCGCCGCAAACGACGTGTGGCGACCGTTGTTGCTATCAAACGGTGATTTTCTCACCAAACGATGCACGCCAATTTCGGTACGTAACCAACCAAACGCATAGTCACCTTTGACATGAATCGATGCGCTTTTAATCCCTGCGACACCACCTGCTGATAGTTCCATGATTTCGGCTTTAAAGCCATGTGATTCACACCAACGCAAATACATCCGCAGCAGCATCTCTGCCCAGTCTTGTGCTTCGGTACCACCTGAGCCTGACTGGATATCAACATAGCAGTTGTTGCCATCCATCTCACCGCTAAACATACGTTTAAATTCTAAATCTGCGACTTTGGCTTCGGCCTCATCGAGTTCCGCTTGTACGTCTGCCAATAGCGTCGCATCATCGGCTTCCACCGCTAAGTCAATCATGGCTTTGGCGTCTTCTAACTTGTCATCTAAAGCGGTAATCACGCCAATGACATTATCAAGCTGCGATTTTTCTTTACTGATTTTGGTGGCACGCTCTGGGTCGTTCCACAATTCTGGGTTTTCAAGCTCTAAATTGACCTCTTCCAAACGCTCTTGCTTGGCTTCGATGTCAAAGATACCCCCGAAGCTGGTTGCCACGGTCAGTTAAGTCTTTGATATGCTCTAAATACGGGTTGATTTCCATGCGAGGTTACCTTAACGTGTTACTATGAAAAATGCGCCATTATACCTGAATCTGTCACTGGATTCATCTTAGCTGTTGCCTACTACGCCTGTGTTTTTATCGACCAATCTTCCACTGCCCAATGATGCGCTAAGGCATGCGCGTGTAGGGTATCATCGGGGCAGACCGCAATCGCTACATCCGCCCATTCTAATAACGGCAAATCATTTTTTGAATCCGAATAGGCATAAGTTTTGGTATAAGTAATACCTTGTGCGTTTTTTTGAGCAATCCAATTTTTTAAATGAATGATTTTGCCTTCTTTAAAGTTTGGCTGTCCTGCGACCTTACCCGTGTACCCCTGCTCGGTGACTTCAAGCTCAGTGGCTAAAATATTATCTTCCTCTACCAAAAATAATTTGTTAGCAATCGCTTTGACCACAAAGGCATTGGTGGCAGAAATCACTACCACATCGTGCCCTGCTTGTAAATGTGATTGGATAGCGTTAACCGCTTTTGGACGCACTTTTGGCGCGATTTCATCTTGCAAATATTGTTCACGCCATTCATGTAACTGGGCTAAAGTATGCTGTTTTAAAAAGCCTGCCACAAATTCATTATAGACGACCGCATCTAACGTTCCTGCGATATAGTGCTCATAGAACTCCCGATTTTTAGCACGATACAGCGATTCTTCTACCAAATGATGTTTGACCAAAAACTCGCCCCACATATAGTCACTATCGGTATCAATGAGGGTGTTATCGAGGTCAAATAGCGCCAATTCTTTGTGTAGTACGGTTGACATAAGACAGCCTTTAGCATAGTTAGTGAAAAGTTAAATTGCGGGGTTTTGGTCATCAACGGTTAAGGTATCACCAAATCGCCAGGTACGGATAATACGCAGCTCCAAATAATCTTGCATTTGTTTTGAGAACTTACCAAATGGCGCGGCTTTACGCACCGAATTTTTTGCTGCTTCATCCAAGATAGTAGCGCCTGATGACTGTAACACTTTGATAGATTTGACTTGCCCGTTAGGCTCGATAATCACCATCAGCATGACATCGCCTTTGATGCCTTTGGCGCGGGCTTCTTGGGGATATTGCTGGTTGCCAATATGATAGGCTTGTTGGCGAAAATTCTCGATATAGCGCGCGGCTTCACCCGTGGTGGTGGAGTTGCTGCTGATAGTTTTGACCGCAGATTTTTTGGCTAGTAATTGGCGGTTACTGCTGATTTTGGTTTCAAGGGTGGCAATTTGTGCCTGTACTCGCTGTTCTTGCGCGGCTAGATTTTCGCTATCATCTTGTTTTTTATTATTATTTTCTCTGCGGATTTTTTCAAAGCTTAACGTGGTACGTAGATAACTTTCTTGAAACGCTTGTTGGCGCGTTTGGCGTTCTTGACTCACGATATCATCGGTTTCATTGATTGCTTGGTCTTCTAAGGGACTCATGGTATTGTTTTCAAGCCGTAGCTTTTCGTTGGACTCACCGCCACCTTGCTGGCCGGCATTGGCAATAAAATCGGCTTTTTCATTCTTTTGCAGATTTTCGGTCAACACCGTGGTGACTTCTTGCACCGCTGCGGTGGGTGAGCTTTTATCTTCAAATTGGATACCAAAAATAACAGCCGCATGAATTGCCACCGCCGTAATGATAGCAAATAGCGTGACGCTGTCTTTGTAAGCCGCGGTATGTGGCATTAACTTTTGAAAAACATCACGGTGACTGTCTTTGCTATACACCAAACTATAACCCTTTGAACGATTAGGACACTATCACTAGGAAACTAGCACTACAACCTTGCTAAAAAAATACAAATCACCCATGTATTATAACGCGCAGATAGTATAGATTAAATCAAACATTGGCTGAAGCTAAATTCATACGCCATCAGCAATGAGTGGTGAGCCATTAATAAGTAGTAATCAATGTTTACCAATTAATGGTACCTAATTACTGGTAAAAGATTTTTTGTAGACGGGCCAGCGACTTTATGATTAGCGACTTTATGATTAGCAACTTTACAATGCCCAAAAACTGACTACAATAATAGCATTCAATATAAATATAAAAACTGAGAAACGATCGTGATAACAAGCAAAACGCAACTGGATGAATTTTTTGCCACCCATTCTGAAGAAATCGCACGTGAACTGATACAAAAATCACAAACGTGGTATGAAAAAATTGAGGATTTTGCCGGTCAAGAGTTTATCGTGCCCGCCACCGAAAAGCAGCTAAACGATGCCATTCAAAAATTTGTGGTGGCAAAAGTCAAAGCGATATTGGCCATGCATCTAGAGATTCATGAAGGCTGGCTTCGACTGTATGCAACGGTAAACTACAATGGCATTTTCGCTGACCTTGCTGTCAACTTAGGTGTGGTACATGCCCAATTTGACCGTTATCGCCAGCGCCTGGTATTTCAGCAATTGACTGACACCGATGTCATTGGCTTGTATTCAGATTCGTATGTTAAATCAAAAGCGATTCATACAGCGCTTTGGTTTTTTAAACGGGTGTTAAAGAAAGACCCGCTCGGCATGATTTTGGAGAAAATCAATTTGGTGCACCAAAAAGATGATATCTTGTATCTCGATATTGGTCGCTGGCTGAAGAAAAACGAAAAAATCATGGCGACGCTGCGCAAGGTGCAAGTTAATCATGGCTATCTTGCTGAACAGCAGCTCCTAATGAGAGCCAATGCCAACGTCGGTGAAATTCTCAACATAGGTAGTAATGACCAATTGATTACCGAAGCGGATAATCCTGCAGTGGTCAATAACGCAACAAAAGCGGCTTAGTATTTTTCATCGCTATCAAACCTCATCCTTTACCGCTTTTGCCCTACTGATTTTTTTACCGATTGTGCTTTGCCAATTAACGAGGTGCTTACCAATAGTTTTCAACGGCGATATTGCCTTCGCCGCGGCGATTCATGGTCAATCCAAGCGATTTTAAGGCTTCTTTGGTATCTTCGACCATTTGCGGGTTACCACACAGCATCACATGACTGCGCTCTTTATCCAGTTTTTGCCCTACCAACTGGGTTAACTTGCCCGACACTATCAAGTTAGGAATACGCGCTTTTTCTCCCGCATAATCCGCTTCCCGTGTGACAATGGGTAAAAATACAAACGCTGCCCCATTGTCGCCATAGATTGACTTAATCGAGCCAATCTCCGCTTGATAAGCAAGCTCTTGCGAGGTGCGTGCGCTGTACACCAAAATAATGCGCTGATATTGCTGCCATACATCAATGGTCTTTAAAATCGATAAAAATGGGGCTAAACCCGTGCCTGTTGCCAGCAACCACAAATCATTGGGCAGGGGTAACTGGTAGCGGGCTAAGGTCAAATAGCCAAATGGCATGGTATTGAGCAATAAACTATCGCCCACTTGGATATGATTAACCTTACTGGTGAATTCCCCCTCAGGAATGACCACCGAGAAAAATTCAATAAATTCATCATAGGGCGAAGATGCGACAGAATAGGCGCGAAACACATAGCCATCAAGGTCAATGGGCTTATCTTGCGTCTCAGAAGTTATTAACTTGGTCTCATAGTTTTGTGCAAAATATTGTAAATCTTTGCCATGGATACCGAGCCTAACAAATTGCCCTGCGGTAAATTTAAAGCCATCGGGGCGCGTGACTTTAAAACTTAGCAAGGTGGGCGCCCAACGAGTCACTTCAATCACTTTAACGCGAATACTTTTATCATCTGACATGTTATTTTGACCATTTTTTTGCATCATTATAAACAAAAAAGCGTACCTTAATGAGCTAAGATACGCTTTTTTATTCGCAGTACTAAAATTGGATTAATATATGCGAACTAGCGTGATAATTTTTGATAACGTTTCGGGGAAAATACCGAAGTACAATACCGCTAACGTCACCAACAACACCATGATGCCGCCTGCTTGAATACCCCAATGATTGACCGCATCGTGCGGCTGTACTTCTTGGGGACGTCTAAACAAGGTGACCATAAGATTTAGATAGTAATACAAGCTAATTGCACTACCCACGATAATCATGGCAGTGAGCCACCAACTTTGCGCAGAAACGGTAGCAAAAATCGCAAAGAATTTGCTGATAAACCCGGCGGTCAATGGAATACCTGCCAATGATAATAGCATCACAGTCAATACAGCGGTTAGCACAGGACGTTGCCAAAAAATCCCTTGGAAGTTTTCAACCAACTCTGCTTCACCCTGACGTTTGTACGGGCTTGACATGATAGTCACGACACCGAACGCACCAATGGTGGTAAACGCATACACTGCCATGTAAAGGCTGACAAAACCTGCTGATTCAACTTTTACGGCGCTGATAATCGCTAACACATAGCCGATGTGCGCAATAGATGAATAGGCTAACAGACGTTTTATATTGTGCTGACGAAGCGCCAGTACGTTACCGATAATCATCGATAAACTGGCAATCACCACAATCAAGGTATTGATTGCTGGCAAGGCTAAGGTCGCCGTAGACAATAAGAAACGTAACCCTAACGCCATCATAGCTACTTTGGAAACACTGCCTAAGAAAGTCGCCACAGGCGCAGGCGCACCTTGGTAAACGTCTGGCGTCCAAGTATGGAATGGTACTGCTGAGAGTTTAAAGGCAATACCAAATAACATTAATGCAGTCCCCACCACCAAAATCGGCATAACGATACCATTTTGAAACATGGGTACGATTGCCATACCAATTTGACGGAAGGATAAAGTACCTGTGTTTGAGTAGATTAATGCCATACCCATCAACATGGTAGCAGAGGCTGTCGCCGATAAAATGAGGTATTTAAAACCCGCTTCTAACGATTTACCACGCGCATAAGTATAAGCCAACATACCATATAGCGGTACCGACAATAACTCTAAGCTGACAAAGAAAGAAGCTAAGTTATCAGCGCATACCATAAACAGCGCGCCCAATGTTGAGATAAGCAGTAGCAAATACAACTCTTCTTTATTATCGCGATAGCCTCCAATGTAACCATACGCCAAGGTAAAGCACGCAAGCGAGCTGATTAAAATAATCACCATATTGAACTGGGCAAAGCTATCCACTACAAATAAGGGAGCAATCAAGCCTTGCGATGGTGTAAATAATTCATACAGACCATGCAACATGCTATCAGGATTGCCACCCAATAATTGTATAAGGACAACAAACAAGGCGGCATTAAGGCCAATCACACTGATGGTACCTGCCACAAAATTTGAACGCTTCATGGCGATGGCAATCATCACCACCACCGTGGTGATTGAAATTAAAATCATTGGAAACAATGGCATGAGCACATTGCTAGCAAATGGAATAATAGGATTCATCTATTTTACCTCCATATGAGCAAATGGCTCTTGAGCAGTAGGTGCAACTTGCTGGACATGATATGCCTGACTAATCCAGTGCATACTATGGTCAGAGGTATCTAAGAATGATTGGGGATATAGACCTAACCATAATAAACCAAACCCAAGCACCAACAAGATTGCCGCTTCACGCGCATTGATATCACGCATCGGTGACATTTTCTCAATCGTCGCTGTTGGCGTACCAAATAATGCTTTATAAATCATAATTAATGCGTATAAACCGGCAACGACTAAGCTAAAGGTAGCAAACACCACTGCCACAGGATGCGAGGCGAAAGAACCTAACAGAATTAAGAACTCCCCAATAAAGTTACCGGTACCTGGAATACCTAATAATGCCGCGGCAAAGAACATAAGTAACGGTGGGTAATAACGCATTTGACCCCACATACCCCCCATTTGGCTCAAATCACGGGTATGTAGACGCTCATAAAGCTGACCACTCATGATAAATAATGCCGCTGAGCTAAGACCATGTGCCAACATTTGAATCATCAAGCCTTGGAAACTAATTAACGTACCGGCATACAACGCAAGTACCACAAAACCCATATGTGAAATACTGGTATAAGCCAGTAACCGCTTGATATCTTGCTGCATAAACGCAAGCCAAGCCCCGTAGAAAATACCAATACCCCCCAAAGTAATCGCAATCGGTGCAAACTGAGCACTGGCTTCTGGGAATAGTGGTAGGACAAACCGCAATAAACCATACGCCGCAGTTTTAATCAAAATACCAGCCAAATCCACCGAGCCTGCAGTCGGTGCTTGTGCGTGCGCATCGGGTAACCAGCCATGCAGTGGGAAAATTGGTAATTTAACCGCAAAGCCAATAAAGAACATCAGCATGATTGGGTATTGCCATTTGCCAAGATCTGTACCTAGCAAGTCCATATAGTTAAAAGTTATTTGACCTGTGGTTGATGCATGAATCATCACCAAAATCAAAATACCAATCAACATAATCAGACCCGATGCTTGGGTATAAATAAAGAATTTGGTTGCGGCATATTCTTTGGTTTTACCGCCAATCGCATTGTGTCCCCAGATTGCAATCAAGAAATAAATAGGAACTAACATCATCTCCCAAAAGAAGAAGAACAAGAACATATCGATTGCTAGGAAAACACCAATAACACCGCCCAAGCTCCAAAGTAGATTAAGATGGAAGAAGCCCACACGGCGAGTAATCTCACCCCATGAACACGCCACCGCCATCATACCTAAGAAGGCTGTTAGGCTCACCATCAACAGCGATAACCCATCAATGGCTAGATGGAAACTGACCCCCAATGAGGGCATCCAAGGTAATTGAAACTCTGCCAACCAAGTCGGTTTAGCAGTCACCTCAGCAATGGTTTGTGCTGAACCAATAAAGTTACCGTTTTGCCAAATAGCTACCGTAATCAAAAACGTTAATAGCATGCCAAGGAACGCAATCCAACGAGGTAAACGTTCATCAACTTTTTCAACCAACCAGCACAGAAAACCTGCAATGATTGGAATAAATATCAAGGCGGGTAATAAGAGATTATTTTGCATAACTGTTACTTCCCTATCATCATCATTACCAACACCAACAATACTGCCATGCCAAGACCGAAGCTTGCAGCATACCCACGAATCGAGCCAGATTGGAACCATGTCGCCACTCGGTTACCTGCCAACGATAGCGCTGGTAAAATATTCCAAGTGCGGTCAATCGGGTCAATTTTAATCAACTTACCAATCAATAAGAATGGTTTAACAAATACAATGTCATACAAAGCATCAAAACCTAAACCATGATAGCACCAGTAATTAAGCGCACGGCCCAAACCTGTTTGGTTAAACTTACTCACGATGCGACCTTTATCTAGGGCAAACAAGAAAGCACCCACAATCAACCCCGCCAACATCGCAGCCATCACAATCATTTCTGCCGTGTGCTTACCATGTTCTACCTCAGGATGAATCACGCTAAAACTTTGTGGCAATACGCCTGCTAATGGTGGATGAATCATCGCCCCCACCGCAGTTGATAACACTAGCAATACCGCGAGCGGCAGCCAGTATGTCCAACCTTTAAGATCGTGAATAGGCGTTTTTTCTTCACCAAAGAACACAATCCAAATCATACGAAACGTATAAATCGAGGTTAAAAACGCACCCACCACTGCCATCCAAAATAAATTCATATGACCTGATGCGAAGGCTTCCCAAATAATTTCATCTTTTGAGTAATAACCCACCGTAATCCAAGGAATCGCAGCAAGTGCCCCACCCCCGATCGCAAACACCGCAAATAGGAATTTATTTTTATAAAACAACCCACCCATTTTAAAGATGTTTTGCTCATGATGGTAAGCCAAGATAACAGCGCCCGACCCTAGAAATAATAAAGCTTTAAAGAACGCATGGGTCATCAAGTGGAAAATTGCAACTTGCCAAGCGCCTACCCCTAATGCCAAGAACATATAGCCGATTTGACTCATGGTTGAATAAGCTAAGATACGTTTGATATCGGTTTGTGCAAGCGCACAGAAACCAGCAACCAACAATGTTGTTGCCCCAACGATACCCACCCAACTTGCCAACACATCAGGGGTCAATAAGAACACAGGATGTAAACGGGCAATTAAATACACACCTGCGGTAACCATCGTTGCCGCATGAATCAAGGCTGAAACAGGCGTAGGACCTGCCATCGCATCAGCAAGCCAAGAATGTAGCGGAATTTGTGCAGATTTACCCATCGCACCAAGCACTAGCATCACAGCCGCAACTTTGATAGTAGGATAGCTATGACCAAAAATCGTCACCGTTGACCCTGCCGACGTTAGCATTTGCGATACATTGGCATTGATATCTGAGATATTTAACGTACCCAATTCACGGAACAACAAAAATAAGCCAAACGCTAAGAACACATCACCCACACGGGTTACGGTAAAGGCTTTCATCGCAGCACGGCCATTGGCGCGCTCGTGATAATAAAAACCAATCAATAAGTAAGAACAGATACCAACGCCTTCCCAACCTAAGTACAACAGCACTAAATTGTCAGCAAGCACAAGTAACAACATACTTGCGACAAACAGGTTCATATAGCTAAAAAATCTTGCGTAGCCTGTTTCACCGCGCATATACCATGACGCGAAAATATGAATTAAAAAACCGACACCGGTAATCACGCCCATCATGGTCACGCCCAAACCATCCAGCATGAGACCAAATTTCGGGGCAAAACTACCGACTTGCATCCACGTCCACAACGGCTGATTAATGACAGCGCCTTGTGGATGGTTCATTAAAAAATCACTGCCTGCCATCAAGGCACACAAAGCAGCCAAACCCATACTGCCGACACCGACCACTGCGGCTGCGTTTTCGCTTAAGCGGTCACGCATGGTCGCTAGAATCAGAAAGCCAATCAGCGGCAGCATAAAGGTTAAAGGTAACATACTCATTTTGATTTCACCCTTTCATCTCATTTGCCGTATCGACATCTAAATGACCACGCTTATGATAAAACTGTAAAAGAATAGCCAACCCAATTGCGACTTCAGCGGCTGCCAAAGTTAGCACCAAAATAAACATAATTTGTCCGTCAGGACTGACCCAGCGACTACCTGCCACTACAAATGCTAAGGCAGCAGCATTCATCATAATCTCAAGACTCATCAACATAAACAAAAAATTACGTCGTACCATCACACCACAAAAACCAATGGCAAACAAAATCGCTGACAAGATTAGACCGTGCTCTAATGGCACATGCTCTAATGGAAAGTGTCCCATTATGCCTTCTCCTCCTGAACTTCGCGTAACACAGCCGGTTGGCTGGGCTCTTTATCAATAAAATTCGTTAAGGCAGGTTGTACGGTATTACCAAGCTCACTGTTATGACTTTCATTCTCATCATCCAAGGCAGATTTTGCCAAATGATAAGCCGCCACCAAACCCGCTAGTAATAAAAACCCTGCAATTTCGACCAACAATAAATATTCGGTAAATAATTTGGCACCGATCATTTTTGCCGTGACTGGCTCTACCCCGATAAACGCTGGCATTATTCCTTCAAACCCATGTTTCATGCCAATCAGACTAAACAGAGTCAAACCCACAATAAATGCAAGTCCTGCCGGCACTGCCCAAGCTGAGGATGATAACCAGCTTTCTTCTTCTAAGGTACTTTGGGTGCCTAAGTTCAGCATCATCACCACAAAGACGAACAATACCATAATCGCCCCGGCATAAACGATGATTTCAAGCGCACCGGCAAATGGCGCACCCAAGGCAAAGAAAATACCTGATAACGCCAGCAGCGTGACAATCATGTTTAATAACGCATGCACAGGATTGGTACGAGTAATCACGCGCAAACTAGCCAAAATAGCGACAATCGCTAATAAATAAAACCCTATTGTTGCTCCGGTTATCATGGCAATAAACTCCGTAAATCAATCGGTGCAGACTCATTTTGGTGTGCCCCTTTAGGTTTATCTTTGGTCGCCATCCCAGTCACACGGTAATAATTGTAGTCAGGGAATTTACCCGGACCTGAAATTAACAAATGCTCTTTTTCATACACCAAGTTTTGACGGTTATACTCACCCAGCTCAAAATCTGGCGTCATCTGAATAGCCGTTGTCGGGCACGCTTCTTCACACATACCACAAAAGATACAACGCGAAAAATTAATACGGAAAAACTCTGGATACCAGCGTCCGTCTTCACGTTCCGCTTTTTGCAGTGAAATACAACCCACCGGGCAAGCGACGGCACAGAGGTTACAGGCCACACAGCGCTCATCTCCATCCGGGTCACGTGTCAGTACAATACGTCCCCGAAAACGCGGCGGTACAGGAACAGGTTGTTCTGGGTATAAAATCGTATCACGTTTACGGGTCGCATGACTTGCGACCATGATTAGGGTGCGCAGAATTGAGCCAAAACCCGTAATCGTGTTTTTTACCATAGTCAAATACATACGTTAATCTCCACCTTACCCTACACCATGTGTGCGCCATAATACATAGGCCGCCGTCGCGAGTAAATTAATCAAGGTAATGGGTAGACAAATTTTCCAGCCAAAGTTCATTACTTGGTCATAACGTGGACGCATCAACGCCCCACGCGCCAATACGAACATGGTCATGAAAAATAGCGTTTTTAACATGAACCAAATAATCGGCGGGATAAAACTCAGTCCATCAAATAATGGCAACCAACCACCAAAGAATAAAATAGTAATCAGCGACGATACCAACACGATATTCACATACTCACCGACAAAGAACATACCAAATTTCATACCTGAGTATTCAACATGGTAACCTTCTGCCAATTCTTGCTCTACTTCTGGCTGGTCAAATGGGAAACGGTGGGTGACTGCCACACCTGCTACCATAAAGGTTAAAAACCCTAAAATTTGACCAAATACATTCCAG
>Ga0224731_1027_pt1 | contig 20038 bp, 20 predicted proteins | sample IA1ulk_2_FD_161639 | JGI IMG/M metagenome (GOLD analysis project Ga0224731, IMG submission 161639) | Enriched cells from agricultural soil in Iowa, United States - IA12soil_GW_FP2(bulk) | ecosystem: Environmental > Terrestrial > Soil > Agricultural land | place: USA: Iowa | collected 2017-05-08 | reverse complement strand
TGCCTGTAATTCCTACATTATTCCGTTATGCATTAATAGCTACCAATAATCGCGTAAAAGATTACACAATTGAACCAGGTAAAAATAACTTTGTTTGGAGAGATATTACCGTATCCAGCAATACTCCAGACGTAGAGTAATTTCTATAAAAGGGATGGTCATAGGATCATCCCTTTTAAAAAAAATATAATTATAAGAATATTATATATATTCTCGCATTACCATTTAGGATTAGGTTACCTGCGTCATTATTAATTTAAATAATGACGTTGTGTATAAATTACATCGTCAAACGTTAATTTTCGGCGATGTAAGAAAAAGATAACATTTAAAAAAGGGGGAAGAAAAAGGATGAAGAAGAAACATCTATTTAAGTTTTTCAGTCTTATAGTCGTCCTAGGGTTACTGTTATCTGCTTGTAGCAGTTCGACAGGCGGTGATGGCAAAAAGCCAAAGCCGGGTGCAAGCAACAAACCAAACGTCGACACAAGTAAGTTTCCAATGACAGTGAAAAATGATAAAAATGCGGTTGAGGATGGTACATTAACCTATGGGCTCGTTTCCGATACTCCATTTGAAGGAGTGCTAAGCTCATTGTATTCTGAGGGGGTACCGGATTCAGAGGTACAACAATTTTTCGACGACACTTTATTTAGCTATAATGCTGACTATGAAATGACAAATGACGGAGCTGCCACTTGGGAATTGTCTGATGACAAAAAGACTATTACGGTGAAAATTAGAGATAATGTCAATTGGTCAGACGGTCAACCTGTTACTGCTGAAGACTATGAATATTCATTTTTAGTCATTGGTAATAAGGATTACACGGGTGTACGTTATGGCGATACTATTATACAAAGTATCGTTGGAATGAAAGAATACCATGCTGGTAAGGCCAAAAATATCTCCGGAATAAAAATTATTGATGACAAAACACTTTCTATTACCTTTACAAAAGCTAACCCATCTTTATTAACTGGTCTGTGGTCAACAGCTGCACCTAAACATTTATTAAAAGATACTCCAATTAAAGACCTTGCTAAATCGCCTTATGTTCATGCTAAGGCAATCGGATTTGGACCATTCAAAATTAAAAAGATTGTTCCAGGAGAATCCGTTGAGTATGAAAGAAACGACAATTATTGGAAAGGCAAACCTAAGTTGAAATCAATTGTTTTAAAGGTTGTGAACCCTAAAGTAATTCTGCAATCACTTAAAAAAGGCGATGTAGATATTGCATCATTCCCAGTAGACCAATATCCTGCCGCAAAGAATGCTAAGGCATTCCAATTCTTAGGAAAGATTGAGTTGTCTTACAGCTACATTGGCTTTAAGTTAGGACATTGGGATGCGAAAAAGGGCAAAAACATAATGGATAACCCTAAATTCCAAGATAAGCGTTTGCGACAAGCAATGGCATATGCATTAGATGAAAAATCAGTTGGTGAAAAGATTTATAATGGCTTAAGATTCCCAGCAACATCTCTCATTCCACCATCCTTCCCATCATGGCATAGCGATGCTGGTGCGATTGGTTACGACCCGGAAAAGGCGAAGAAATTATTGGATGAAGCAGGTTACAAAGATAAAGACGGTGACGGTCTTCGTGAAGATCCAGATGGTAAGAAGTTCCATATCAATTTCTTATCTATGAGTGGCGGAGAGACAGCTGAACCACTTGCAAAATTTTATATGCAGTGCTGGAAAAACGTAGGTCTAGATGTGTCATTAGTTGATGGCAGACTTGCAGAATTCAACTCATTCTATGACATGGTTGAAGCAGATGATCCAAAAGTAGATGTGTTTGCGGGTGCATGGAGCACTGGTTCTGACGTAGATCCTTATGGATTATATGGTGAAGATGTTGCATTTAACTTTTCTCGTTACGTAAATGAAGAGAATTCTAAATTATTGGAAGAAGGTCATTCAGAAAAAGCACTTGATCATGATTATCGTAAGCAAGTATACGAGGATTGGCAAAAACTAATGAATGATGAATTGCCTGTAATTCCAACATTATTCCGTTATGGCTTAACTGCTGTTAATAACCGCGTTAAGGATTATACAATTGAACCAGGGAAAACTACATTTGTTTGGAGCGATGTGAGCGTATCAAGTAATAATCCAGATGTAGAGTAATATCTAAAAAAAGGATGGTCCTCAAAAGGATTGTCCTTTTTTTAGTTTGGATTAATCATTTCCCGTTTGTTTTCTATTTCTAGAAGGTTACAACTTTTTATGAAATTTGAAACAATTATCTCAGCCATCCATAATAATATAGGTGGACACCGTTAAGGATATTGTAATGCTGGGGTATGGATTTTCCCTCATACAAGCGTTTTAAATTAGCATAGTAATTTGTATCCTTATTCCTTTTTTTAAAATAGGATTTTACTGTTTCTTAAGTAAACAGTGATTTAATAATAGTCAAGAGGGTTATTAGAAAAGTGGAAGTTATATTTAAAATTGGAATGCCGGAGATTCGAATTCACAGGTTATTTGGATAGTTTCAATATTCATTGAAAGTGCTGGAGGAGTATTGCGGATAAGGGAAGTAGTAACTATTATATTGCTTGCGATGGTGAAAAAAACAGTCATTTTGAGGTTCTGCACATTTTCTTAAAACATTCTTCATTGTAATATAGAAATTATTAAGCCACTAGTAAAAGCAAAGAACTATGTAAGGAGAGAACCTATGAAGGTTCTACTTATTATCATTATTTTTTATACACGGATTAAAAGTCTTTCTGTGGCTGTACTCATTTATCATTGGTTTTTTCGATATCATGCTTCCGGTTGGAATAATTATGAGCAGGAATGACCCACTATCTAAAATACCGTAATATCCACTTGAGTATGTATGAAGACAAATTTGCGCTATTATCTGAATTCGATATGAATATTGTTTATCAAAACGTAAAGATAAAAAAATTATTATTTATTTCTCGAGAAAATCCAACTATACAAAAGGCCACTGAATAGTCCTGCAGCATGGGCTGTTATATTTATGTCTGACTCAAAAACAGTCATAATTACGAATATTCCTATTATAAGCAAAAGAATTGTTTGGTTCTGTCTAGGAATATGGAGTCTTTTTGTCAAAGCAAAGAATAAAAAACAGCCTAAGAGACCAAATATTGCACCGCTCGACCCTGTGTGTGTGTATGTTAGTGGGAGAAATACAAAAGTAGCGGCATTGCCCGCTATTCCTGAGATAAGATAAAGCAGTAAAAATTTCCATTTTCCTAGTAAACCTTCGATTATAGGACCCATCATAGCAATTGATATTGTATTATAAAAAAAATGGGCAAAATGAACATGAATAAACATTGGAGTAACTAGTCTCCATATTTCTCCTTCAGAAATATATAAATTAACCCCGATGAAACGTTTATATAAAGGTTGATGAGGAACAAAGGGAATCCACATTAAAGTAAAGCATTTGACACTGATTATCGTAAGAAAGTTTACGATGAGTGGCAAAAATATATGAATGATGAGCTGCCTGTAATTCCTACATTATTCCGTTATGCATTAATAGCTACCAATAATCGCGTAAAAGATTACACAATTGAACCAGGTAAAAATAACTTTGTTTGGAGAGATATTACCGTATCCAGCAATACTCCAGACGTAGAGTAATTTCTATAAAAGGGATGGTCATAGGATCATCCCTTTTAAAAAAAATATAATTATAAGAATATTATATATATTCTCGCATTACCATTTAGGATTAGGTTACCTGCGTCATTATTAATTTAAATAATGACGTTGTGTATAAATTACATCGTCAAACGTTAATTTTCGGCGATGTAAGAAAAAGATAACATTTAAAAAAGGGGGAAGAAAAAGGATGAAGAAGAAACATCTATTTAAGTTTTTCAGTCTTATAGTCGTCCTAGGGTTACTGTTATCTGCTTGTAGCAGTTCGACAGGCGGTGATGGCAAAAAGCCAAAGCCGGGTGCAAGCAACAAACCAAACGTCGACACAAGTAAGTTTCCAATGACAGTGAAAAATGATAAAAATGCGGTTGAGGATGGTACATTAACCTATGGGCTCGTTTCCGATACTCCATTTGAAGGAGTGCTAAGCTCATTGTATTCTGAGGGGGTACCGGATTCAGAGGTACAACAATTTTTCGACGACACTTTATTTAGCTATAATGCTGACTATGAAATGACAAATGACGGAGCTGCCACTTGGGAATTGTCTGATGACAAAAAGACTATTACGGTGAAAATTAGAGATAATGTCAATTGGTCAGACGGTCAACCTGTTACTGCTGAAGACTATGAATATTCATTTTTAGTCATTGGTAATAAGGATTACACGGGTGTACGTTATGGCGATACTATTATACAAAGTATCGTTGGAATGAAAGAATACCATGCTGGTAAGGCCAAAAATATCTCCGGAATAAAAATTATTGATGACAAAACACTTTCTATTACCTTTACAAAAGCTAACCCATCTTTATTAACTGGTCTGTGGTCAACAGCTGCACCTAAACATTTATTAAAAGATACTCCAATTAAAGACCTTGCTAAATCGCCTTATGTTCATGCTAAGGCAATCGGATTTGGACCATTCAAAATTAAAAAGATTGTTCCAGGAGAATCCGTTGAGTATGAAAGAAACGACAATTATTGGAAAGGCAAACCTAAGTTGAAATCAATTGTTTTAAAGGTTGTGAACCCTAAAGTAATTCTGCAATCACTTAAAAAAGGCGATGTAGATATTGCATCATTCCCAGTAGACCAATATCCTGCCGCAAAGAATGCTAAGGCATTCCAATTCTTAGGAAAGATTGAGTTGTCTTACAGCTACATTGGCTTTAAGTTAGGACATTGGGATGCGAAAAAGGGCAAAAACATAATGGATAACCCTAAATTCCAAGATAAGCGTTTGCGACAAGCAATGGCATATGCATTAGATGAAAAATCAGTTGGTGAAAAGATTTATAATGGCTTAAGATTCCCAGCAACATCTCTCATTCCACCATCCTTCCCATCATGGCATAGCGATGCTGGTGCGATTGGTTACGACCCGGAAAAGGCGAAGAAATTATTGGATGAAGCAGGTTACAAAGATAAAGACGGTGACGGTCTTCGTGAAGATCCAGATGGTAAGAAGTTCCATATCAATTTCTTATCTATGAGTGGCGGAGAGACAGCTGAACCACTTGCAAAATTTTATATGCAGTGCTGGAAAAACGTAGGTCTAGATGTGTCATTAGTTGATGGCAGACTTGCAGAATTCAACTCATTCTATGACATGGTTGAAGCAGATGATCCAAAAGTAGATGTGTTTGCGGGTGCATGGAGCACTGGTTCTGACGTAGATCCTTATGGATTATATGGTGAAGATGTTGCATTTAACTTTTCTCGTTACGTAAATGAAGAGAATTCTAAATTATTGGAAGAAGGTCATTCAGAAAAAGCACTTGATCATGATTATCGTAAGCAAGTATACGAGGATTGGCAAAAACTAATGAATGATGAATTGCCTGTAATTCCAACATTATTCCGTTATGGCTTAACTGCTGTTAATAACCGCGTTAAGGATTATACAATTGAACCAGGGAAAACTACATTTGTTTGGAGCGATGTGAGCGTATCAAGTAATAATCCAGATGTAGAGTAATATCTAAAAAAAGGATGGTCCTCAAAAGGATTGTCCTTTTTTTAGTTTGGATTAATCATTTCCCGTTTGTTTTCTATTTCTAGAAGGTTACAACTTTTTATGAAATTTGAAACAATTATCTCAGCCATCCATAATAATATAGGTGGACACCGTTAAGGATATTGTAATGCTGGGGTATGGATTTTCCCTCATACAAGCGTTTTAAATTAGCATAGTAATTTGTATCCTTATTCCTTTTTTTAAAATAGGATTTTACTGTTTCTTAAGTAAACAGTGATTTAATAATAGTCAAGAGGGTTATTAGAAAAGTGGAAGTTATATTTAAAATTGGAATGCCGGAGATTCGAATTCACAGGTTATTTGGATAGTTTCAATATTCATTGAAAGTGCTGGAGGAGTATTGCGGATAAGGGAAGTAGTAACTATTATATTGCTTGCGATGGTGAAAAAAACAGTCATTTTGAGGTTCTGCACATTTTCTTAAAACATTCTTCATTGTAATATAGAAATTATTAAGCCACTAGTAAAAGCAAAGAACTATGTAAGGAGAGAACCTATGAAGGTTCTACTTATTATCATTATTTTTTATACACGGATTAAAAGTCTTTCTGTGGCTGTACTCATTTATCATTGGTTTTTTCGATATCATGCTTCCGGTTGGAATAATTATGAGCAGGAATGACCCACTATCTAAAATACCGTAATATCCACTTGAGTATGTATGAAGACAAATTTGCGCTATTATCTGAATTCGATATGAATATTGTTTATCAAAACGTAAAGATAAAAAAATTATTATTTATTTCTCGAGAAAATCCAACTATACAAAAGGCCACTGAATAGTCCTGCAGCATGGGCTGTTATATTTATGTCTGACTCAAAAACAGTCATAATTACGAATATTCCTATTATAAGCAAAAGAATTGTTTGGTTCTGTCTAGGAATATGGAGTCTTTTTGTCAAAGCAAAGAATAAAAAACAGCCTAAGAGACCAAATATTGCACCGCTCGACCCTGTGTGTGTGTATGTTAGTGGGAGAAATACAAAAGTAGCGGCATTGCCCGCTATTCCTGAGATAAGATAAAGCAGTAAAAATTTCCATTTTCCTAGTAAACCTTCGATTATAGGACCCATCATAGCAATTGATATTGTATTATAAAAAAAATGGGCAAAATGAACATGAATAAACATTGGAGTAACTAGTCTCCATATTTCTCCTTCAGAAATATATAAATTAACCCCGATGAAACGTTTATATAAAGGTTGATGAGGAACAAAGGGAATCCACATTAAAGTAAAGCAGAATAAATGAACGAATATGATGAAAAGTGTAATAGGATAGGATTTTAAATATAGATGAAATGTGCTGTTAGATTGGGAATACATAAGTTTTCTCCTTTCCTAGCAGGTTGTACAATATGTTTATGCAGAAGAAACATTTGATAGAAGGGAATTTATAAATGATAAAAGGTATAGGTATAGATATAGTAGAAATAGAAAGGGTTCAAAAAGTTTGTGAGAGACAAGGAAGATTTCCAGAGAGGATTCTTTCAGAACAAGAAATCGAAGTCTATAGAATGTTATCTGGAAAGCGGAAAATTGAATTTCTAGCAGGGAGGTTTGCTGCAAAAGAAGCTTATGCTAAAGCAAACGGAACAGGATTTGGAGAGGAGTTATCCTTTACCGATATTGAAATTTCCGTTGATAGCAAAGGGAAACCATATATAACTAAACCTAAAGAACAAGGTGTCCACCTCTCTATTACCCATAGTGCACAATATGCGGTGGCACAAGTCATTATAGAGGAAATTTAACAAAATATTATGATCAAATTTTAAATTTGAGTTACAACATCCTTTGCATAATCCTAAAGGTTGTCTCATATATTCATAGTGCGATAGGAGAGACAAGGCTTAAGGTTAAATAGCTTCAAAGTTCACTTCAAGCAGAACTTTTGGTTATCAATCAATGTAGAATGGCCTTTCTCTTCACCAATGAATAAATGAGTATGAAGGGGTTGAAGGGATGAAGAAAAAGTTTTGGATACTTGCAGTGGTACTTGCAGCAATTCTTGCATTATCAGCTTGTGGATCCAAGTCGCAAGAGGATGTAGTCCAAGATTTAAACGGAAAGCTGGAAAAGCTGTCAGGATATAAGGCGACTGCAGAAATGACATTGAAAATGGGAACAGAACCGCAAGTCTATGATATTGAAATTTGGCATAACAAACCAGATTATTACCGCGTGCAATTGAAGAACTCGAAAAAAGATCAAAGTCAGATGATTCTTCGCAATAAAGACGGTGTATATGTTTTAACTCCGACGCTTAATAAAAGCTATAAATTCCAAAGTGAATGGCCAAAAAATAGTAGCCAAGCATACTTATATGAGTCACTAGTAAAAGATATTTTGCAAGATAAAAATGCAAAATTTAAAGTTACAAAGAATAATTATGTATTTGAAACCAAAACGCGTTACCAAAACAATAAAATGCTCCCATATCAAGAAATTTCATTTGATAAGAGAACGTTAACACCGAAAACTGTGAAAGTAATGGATACGAATAAAAACACCTTAGTATCCGTTACATTCACGAAGGTTCAATTTAATGCCAAGTTTGATAAAAACGCATTTGATACGAAAAAGAATTTAACTGGCGCTAGTTTTGATAAAGCACCTCAAGATGTAAAAGTAAATGGTGGTTCTGAATTCTCCGTTAAGTACCCAGAGGCTAAAATTGGAAAGCTATATGATGAAAAAGAAATTAACACAGACAATGGAAAACGCGTAATTCTAACTTATAGTGGTGATAAACCATTCACTTTAATCCAAGAGAAGGCTGCTGCATCTTCCAGCAAAGCAATGGAAGTAACAGCAATGAATGGGGATATGGTTGATTTGGGATTTGTGATTGGGGAAATAACGAATAACTCTTTAACATGGACACAAGACGGTGTCAATTATATGATTGCATCTAATAAATTATCCAAGAATGAGATGATTGAAATTGCTGAATCTGTTCAAGGCCAGCCGGTAAAATAAAGTGTAAATGCGAAAAGCACTCTAACCGTTAACAGATGTCGTAGTTTCACACCGAGATAAAGGAAAAAGGCTGAGGTACTTTACCAGGCGATAACACTTATTTAGAAAAAAGCAAAAATCTGCTTGCCGATGGGGCCTAATCTAGATGTAAACAATTTTATTAATAGTTTCCACAGGTATAAATTTTAATATCTCTCAAATGAAAGAAAGTAGGCTACTGACAGTAGCCTGCTTTTTTCCATTTATAGAAACTGTAATAAATAGTTGACATTGCGGTATAAGAGATAAATAATCAAAGCAATTATTACTTTTAATATTTAGGGATGTGTTTTTCGAAATGAACTCACCATACTATCGCGATACTTGGGTAGAGATCCAATTAGATTATTTAAAAGAAAATGTATTATCGGTACGAAATCATTTACCGAAGGACGTTGATATTTTTGCCGTAGTAAAAGCAAATGGATATGGGCATGGAGATGTTCAAGTGGCAAAGACGGCATTAGAAGCAGGTGCGCATGGTTTGTGTGTTGCTTTTCTAGACGAGGCGTTAGTTCTAAGGAGAAATGGAATTGATGTTCCTATTCTCGTTCTAGGAGCGAGTCGCCCGGAAGATGCTGCTATAGCAGCGATGCATAATATTTCACTGACTGTTTTTCAAAAGGAATGGTTGGAAAAAGCAATGCTTACACTGAACAATCAGATGCTTTCTATTCATGTGAAATGTGATACTGGGATGGGAAGAGTTGGAATAAGAGATAAACAGGAATTGACGGAGATGGTTGGCTTCATAGAAGGAAATCGCCAGTTTGTATTTGAAGGAATCTTTACTCATTTTGCAACGGCAGATGAACTAAATACGAATTATTATGAAAAGCAGTTACACCAATTTACTGAAATGGTTCATATATTGGATAAAAAACCTCGTTACATCCACTGTGCTAATAGTGCTGCTTCGTTGCGCTTCCCGCAAATGGGCTTTAACGCGGTTCGATTAGGCATTGCTATGTATGGGTTAACCCCTTCTGAAGAAATGAGTGAATTAATTCCCTTTCCATTAAAGGAGGTTTTTTCCCTCCATACTCGAATTGTACATGTTAAAAAGCTTCCTCCAGGTGAAAGTATTAGTTATGGTGCGACTTATCAGACAAAGGAGGAGGAATGGATAGCGACTCTTCCAATCGGGTATGCTGATGGGTGGATTAGGAAGTTGCAGGGACAAGTTGTTTTGGTGGATGGAAAAGAAGCTCCGATAGTCGGGAGAATATGTATGGATCAATGTATGATTAGGCTCCCACACTATTTACCTGTAGGAACAACTGTTACATTAATTGGAAAACAAGATAGTCTTTTTATATCTATAAATGATATCGCGCGCAAATTAGAAACAATAAACTATGAGATTCCATGCATTATCTCAAATAGAGTTCCGAGAGTCTATATGAAAAATGGCGAAGTAGTGGAAGTGAGAAATGGATTATTGGGTGAAAAAAATAATTGGAAATGAAAAATAACTTTTGCAACAGAACAAAATGTTGGTAATACTGTTAAACAAATAGTATTTTAATGGGCAATATATTGGAGTTTCTTTATATTAATGCATAAATGAGCCAATTTTTTGCAGATAATAGTGAGGAATGACTAAATTGTCTTTGCATATAGTTAATTTGGTGGTATTATTAAATTGGTATTTAAGAATCGGTGTGTAGTGATTGGTGGAGGTGTCGTTTGTGTCTGAATCCAGCGCAACAACAGAAATTTTAATTAGATTACCGCAACAACTATTATCAGAACTTGATGGATTTGCTGAACAAGAGAATGTGAATCGTAATGAATTTATTTACCGAGCTACTAAAATGTATCTTCGTGAAAGAAGAAAACGTCAAATTCGTGAATCCATGAGACGCGGATATATGGAAATGGCTAAAATTAATTTAGCAATAGCATCGGAAGCGATTCAGGCAGAATACGAAGCAGAACATACAGTAGAACGCTTGGTTAGCGGGGGTTAGTCCTTTGATTGTTAAGCGTGGTGACGTGTACTTTGCTGACCTTTCCCCAGTAGTTGGATCGGAACAAGGCGGGGTCCGACCGGTATTAGTCATACAAAATGATATAGGGAACAGGTTTAGTCCGACTGTAATTGTTGCTGCTATTACAGCGCAAATCCAAAAAGCAAAACTGCCTACACATGTTGAAATTGATGCAAAGCGTTACGGCTTTGAACGCGATTCTGTTATTTTGCTTGAACAAATTCGCACAATTGACAAACAACGCTTAACGGACAAAATCACGCATCTTGACGAAGAAATGATGGAAAAAGTAGATGATGCCTTGCAAATAAGCTTAGGACTCATAGAATTTTAAACGACGCTCTTGAAGAGCGTTTTTTTATATTTGTCAATAGCGGAATATTCGGTTAATTTTATAGTAAAGAAGCACCATTTGCAATGATTTTGAGCTAAATCAATTTTTACAATTCCAAAAATTTGTTAACCTAATACAAAAGGCTATAAGTAATTAACGACTGTTTTGAGGGATATTTAGAAAGAAATCTCGCGAAAAGAATAATGATATGGAAATTCCATTCCCAAGGGGGGAGCGAGACGGAAACCTTGGCATCCAAAAAATGAATCATTAATTAAAGCATTAAATGATAATATGTATAAATTATCCTTTAAAGAATGGAGAGATCCTATGCAAAACTTGTTAAAAGATTTTATTGCAAACAATAAGGAAGCTATTTTAACAGAGTGGATGAAGAGGATGAAGGAAGAGGGAGATGAAAGGGTCACCAAAACCGTTTCAGACAGTGTGTACGCTAATTTGAGTAAAGAATTTGTTGAGGTTATTTTTGCAAGAATCAAAAAGTCTAATCAGGAGTACACGGAAAAACTCGAGGAGTTTTCTGAAAGAATTGTACGTTTAGGCTGGCCGTTAACCTATGTATCATTAGGATTAACAACATTAGGGCGCATTATCTATACTGAAATATTCCAAAAGGATTTAATCCCTTCAGATAGAGTAAAGGAATTTGCAATGGTGTACGACAAATGGATGACACCAATGATGCATGAAATTATTCAAGCATATACTGCAACATGGGAAAGGACGGTATCCCTTCAAAAAATAGCATTGCAAGAACTTTCGGCGCCATTAATTCCGGTATTTGAGAAAATATCCGTTATGCCTTTGGTGGGAACAATTGATACAGAAAGAGCCAAATTGATTATGGAAAATCTTCTAAATGGAGTAGTCAAACACCGTTCAGAAGTAGTCTTAATTGACATTACAGGTGTGCCAGTAGTCGATACCATGGTAGCTCACCATATAATTCAAGCGGCAGATGCTGTGCGTTTAGTCGGTGCTAAATGTATGTTGGTAGGAATTAGACCAGAAATCGCGCAAACAATTGTAAATTTAGGAATTAATTTAAATCAGGTTATCACTACAAGCACTTTACGCATAGGGATAGAAAAGGCATTAGAGATGACCAATCGAAAAATCATTAAATTGGAGGCATAGTAGTGAGAATACCAATCTTAAAGCTATATGATTGTCTGCTCGTATCCATTCAATGGGAACTTGATGACCAAACTGCCCTTCAATTTCAAGAAGATCTATTACATAAAATACATGAAACTAATGCTAGGGGAGTTGTAATCGACTTAACATCAATAGATATAATTGATTCATTTATTGCAAAAGTTCTTGGGGATGTAATTGATATGTCGAAGTTAATGGGTGCAAAAGTTGTTGTAACAGGGATTCGACCAGCTGTTGCGATTACGCTCATTGAACTTGGGATACGATTAGAGGATGTGTCTACAGCGATAGATTTAGAAAATGGTTTGGAGAAATTACAACAGGAACTGGGGGATTGACTTTTATGGAGTTCCAATCCAGCGTGAAGATTTTAAACGAATGGGACATCGTTGCAGTCCGCCAGTTAGGTAGAAATATTGCAAAGGAACTCAATTTCGGTACTGTAGATCAAGCAAGGATAACCACAGCAATCAGCGAACTGGCAAGAAACATTTTTTTATATGCCAAACAAGGTCAAATAACAATTAACAAAGTCTTTGACGATGGGAAATGGGGCTTGCAAATTATTGCCGAAGACGAGGGACCTGGAATTCAAGATATTCGGAAAGCGATGGAAGATGGTTACTCAACCTCAGGCGGCTTAGGAGCGGGATTGCCAGGGGTAAAACGATTAATGGATACATTCGATATTGATTCTAAACCGAATCAAGGAACCATTATTACGGCGACAAAATGGCTCCGATAGGGGGAGTTATCGATGACCTTCAAAAATATAATGGAAACAAAATATAGAGATATTTTATCAAACTATCTACAACAACAAAGTGAACAAGTTTTATATCAAAGTCAGAAATTTAGCCGGAAATTAATTGAACATCAAATTTCTCCGGAAGAAATGATTAGCTTGCATCGTTCTCTATTGTTAGAAATCGAACCGAATTTAAGTGAAAATGTTCTTCATTCCTTCGATGTCCTTTTAGAAATTATGATGGGATATGGTTTGGCATATAGGGAACATCAAAGTCTTCGTGATCAGCAGATTGAATTAAAAAACGAGATTGAGGTAGCCGCGAATATGCAGAAAACACTGCTTGGCACGAAAATTCCTAAAACTGCAAATTTGGACATAGGAGCTATCAGTGTACCGGCTAAAAAAATGAGTGGTGATTATTTTCACTTTATTGAAGACGAGCAAAATCGGATAGGGGTAGCTATCGCAGATATTATCGGTAAAGGAATTCCAGCTGCTCTTTGTATGTCAATGATTAAATACGCGATGGATAGTTTAACAGATATTCAACACCAACCAAGCCGTTTGCTTGAAGATTTAAATCGTGTTGTAGAGCAAAATGTGGACCCAAGTATGTTTATTACTATGTTTTACGGAATGTATGACCCAAATGAGCACCAATTTCATTACTCCTCTGCAGGACATGAACCAGGCTTTTTCTATGACGCGGCACAAAATAAATTTTTTGATTTAGCTGCCGATGGTTTGCTGCTCGGGGTAAATAAAAAGACCCGTTATCGAGGATACTCAAGAAAGCTGCAAATAGGGGATATGATTGTTCTTTTGTCTGACGGAGTTACAGAATGCAGAACAGACAAAGGATTTATTGAAAGAGATGCAATTGTTTCTTACATACGAAAAAATATTGATTTACCGGCCGATGTCATGGTGAATAATGTATATAAAGATTTGGAAAGATTGCAAGCATTTCAACTGCGGGATGACTTTACGCTAATAATATTAAAAAGAGTAAAATAAAAGGTTTGGCTAAACAGTAAATGGGGTAAAGAGTAAAAAGGCGAATACGGTGAAGGGGTGGAGTTATGAATTTGACCGTAAATATAGAACAAAAAGAAAACCAAGTTAAGATAAAAATAAGTGGTGAAATTGATGCGTATTCGGCACCGAAATTAAAGGAGTCGTTACAACCGTTTGAGAATAAGAAGCTTATTCATTTGACGGTAAATCTGTCGGAAGTCACTTATATGGATAGTACAGGCTTGGGCGTGTTTGTTGGGTTATTTAAAATGTTAAGAGCAAATGAGGGAAACCTAAAATTGACAGGTCTATCTCCTCGCCTAAAACGTTTATTTGAAATAACTGGTTTAGCTGAGATTATGGAGATTAATACCGAGGTAGAGGGTGTGTAAAAATGGGGGCATTTGAAAGCATCGAGATGAAAATACCTGCAAAACCTGAATATATTGGAGTTATGCGACTCACGCTTTCAGGCATTGCAAGTCGAATGGGATTCGATTACGAAATCATTGAGGATTTGAAAATTGCGGTAAGTGAGGCAATTACAAATGCAATTCAGCATGGATATAAAGGAAGTATGGGAGGTCAGATTTCTATTACCTTTGGTATTTATTCCGACCGAATGGAAGTAATAGTATCTGATTCTGGGAATAGTTTTGATTATAACAAGGTAAAAGGTAATCTTGGTCCGTATCATGAAAGGAACCAAACTGAACTTTTGAAAGAAGGGGGATTGGGCCTTTACTTAATTGAAAGTCTCATGGATGAAGTGCAAATTCTTCAAAATGAAGGGGTAACGGTCGTAATGATTAAGTACCTCGAAGGAGAGCAGGTGGAGACGAATGGGAAAATTGTCTCAACCTAAATCTCTGGAATCAAACCAGGTGGTTAGCTTAATTAAATCTTTTCAACAAAACGGTGATGAAGAAATACAAGAAAAGCTTGTCCGACATTTTGAAAAGCTTGTGGATTCTATTGCCAGAAAGTATTCAAAAGGTAATCATTATCACGAGGATATATTTCAAGTGGGAATTATCGGTTTGCTTGGGGCGATGAGGAGATATGATGAGTCCTTTGGAAAAGGCTTTGAGGCGTTTGCGGTTCCAACAATTGTTGGAGAAATAAAACGATTTCTACGAGATAAAACATGGAGTGTACATGTTCCGAGAAGAATCAAAGAACTAGGTCCAAAAATAAAAAAGGCAGCGGAGGAATTAACAATAGAATTGCAGCGGTCACCTAGAATTGACGAAATTGCTTTGAGAATTAATATTTCAGAGGAAGAGGTTCTTGAGGCGATGGAAATGGGAAAAAGCTATCAATCTTTATCTGTGGATCATTCAATTGAGTCGGATTCAGATGGAAGCACAGTCACGTTATTAGATATAGTAGGAAATGTAGACAACGGCTATGAAAAAGTGGATCAGCGCCTAGTAGTTGATAAGGCTTTACATGTATTAAGTGAGCAAGAACGTCAAATTATCCACTATACTTACTTAGAAAATATGAGCCAAAAAGAAACTGGGTTGAAGCTTGGAATATCTCAAATGCATGTATCAAGACTACAGCGTCGTGCTATAAAAAAATTACGTGAAGCCATTTTTGAGGAAGAAGCAATTCATTCGGAGAAATATTTATCATGATGCAACTACAACATTATTTGATGGAAGCTTACGCCTTTCAGACAGCGAAAGAAGGAAAAGAATATTGCGGGGATAGTTTTTATATGTCTGTAAATAACAACACCTTTCTATGTGTTTTAGCAGATGGATTAGGAAGTGGAAAAGCTGCATTTGAGGCATCTTCCTCCGTTGTAGAGTATGTAAAGGAAAACCAGGAAATGGACGTAAACTCCCTTATATATAATTCTAATAAGTTATTAGTAAATAAAAGAGGTGCAGCAGTTTCCATTATGAAAATTAATTTGCAAAAGCGAGAATTGATTTATAGCGGAGTAGGTAATATTCGTTGTTACTTATACACACCTTCTGGAAAAACAACCTATCCTTTATCGGTAACAGGATATTTGTCAGGGAGGCCACAAACCTTTCGCACGCAATGTTTTTCTTATGAAGCTAATTCCCGTTTTCTTTTACATTCGGATGGTGTAAGTCTTTCAAATGCAAAATCATTCATGCAAAGCGGCCGTCCCCTTGATACGCTTGCTAATGAAATAAAAAGAGATTATATACGAAAAACGGATGATTGTACATGTATCCTTGGAAGCTTGCTATGAATAGTGCAGGCTTTTTCACTTTCATCTGAACATGTTAAAATAATAAGAGTCCCAAGTAAGTTGAATAAATGTGGAAATGGGTGGATTAAATGGCTGAACAAACAGTAGCAATGAGAGAGGAACAGCTAAAAAAACAATTAGCTTCAGAATTGAAATTTTCTCCTAAACAAATAAATACGGTTATTTCATTACTTGATGAGGGCAATACTGTTCCGTTTATAGCAAGATACCGAAAAGAGATGACCGGAGCCTTAGATGAGGTTCAAATTAGAGCTATAATGGATCGATGGACTTATGTTCAAAATTTAGAGCAAAGAAAAGAAGAGGTTATTCGATTAATTGGAGAGCAAGGTAAATTGACTGATGAACTCCAACAAAAAATAATTGCTGCTGATAAGCTTCAAACCATCGAGGATCTTTACCGGCCATATAAGCAAAAACGCCGCACAAAAGCGACTATCGCAAAGGAAAAAGGTTTAGAACCTCTGGCGGAATGGATGATGACCTTTCCGACAATGGGAAATGTGGAGGAAAAAGCGGCACAGTTTGTTTCGGAAGAGAAAGAAGTACATACAGCTGAAGATGCTTTATTAGGCGCGAAGGATATTATTGCAGAATGGGTGTCTGATGAGGCAACCCACCGAGAGTGGATTCGAGAAGATACATATAAAACGGGTGTGATTTCTTCATCTGTTAAAAAGGCAGAGAATGATGATAAAAAGGTCTTTGAGATGTACTATGAATACGAAGAACCTGTTAGAAAAATCGTCCCGCATCGAATTTTAGCCTTAAACCGCGGTGAAAAAGAGGATATTTTGCGCATTACCATTCAACCAGATACGGATAGGATTATGGATAAGCTGTCCAAAAAGGTAGTTAAAAAAGCTCATTCTATTACAGCTGCTTATGTAAAAGAAGCTGTTGAAGATGCATATAAACGATTAATTCAGCCTGCAATAGAAAGAGAAATCCGTAATGAACTAACGGAAAAAGGGGAAGATCAAGCGATTCATATATTTTCCGAAAATTTGCGGAATCTTCTATTGCAGCCTCCATTAAAAGGGAAAATGGTTTTGGGGGTGGATCCGGCGTATAGAACCGGCTGTAAATTGGCTGTTGTAAATGAAACAGGAAAAGTATTATATATAGGGGTAATCTATCCTCATCCACCGAAAGCCAAGCCAGAAGAAGCGAAGGAAACATTTACAAAGATCTTAGAGGAATACAGTATTGAAATCATTGCAATCGGAAATGGAACAGCTTCTCAAGAAACAGAGCAATTTGTTGCAGGAATTCTTAAAGAAGTTAACAAAGATATATCATATATCATTGTTAATGAGGCAGGAGCAAGTGTGTATTCTGCATCTGATTTAGCGAGGGAAGAGTTTCCTGACCTGCAGGTAGAGGAAAGAAGTGCTGTTTCCATCGCCAGAAGACTTCAGGACCCGTTAGCGGAGCTAGTAAAGATAGACCCAAAATCAGTAGGGGTTGGCCAATATCAGCATGATGTTTCTCAAAAGAAATTAAACGATTCGTTAACATTTGTGGTAGAAACTGCTGTAAACCAAGTTGGAGTAAACGTAAATACTGCTTCTCAGTCACTTTTACAATATGTAGCTGGTTTAAGTAAAACAGTTGCAGGAAATATTGTAAAAGTACGGAATGAAAGTGGTAGATTCATTAACCGTAAGCAATTAAAGAATATCCCCCGTTTAGGTGCTAAAACTTACGAGCAGTGTATCGGATTTTTAAGGATAATGGACGGCGAAGAACCGCTTGATAAGACATCCATTCACCCAGAAAGATATGAAGAAGTAAAAGCTTTATTAAAGAAGTTGAACTTTACAACCGCCGATATTGGTTCTGATAAATTAAAGGATGCTATCTCTTCCTTATCTATTTCGGAAATCTCAAATGAATTAGGAATAGGTGAACTTACTTTACGAGATATTATGGATGCATTAAATCAACCAGGGCGTGACCCGCGTGATGAGTTGCCTAAACCATTATTAAAGAAAGATATTTTAAAATTAGAAGATTTACAGCCTGGATTAGAAATGCAAGGTACTGTAAGAAATGTAGTAGACTTTGGAGCGTTTGTAGATGTAGGGGTAAAAGAAGATGGTTTAGTTCATATTTCTAAATTAAGCAACCAATTCGTCAAGCATCCCCTAGATATTGTGTCTGTTGGTGACATTGTTACTGTATGGGTCGAAAATGTAGATGCTGTAAAAGGCAGATTGTCACTTACAATGCTGAAAAAGTAAAACTTTAAAAAACTGCTATTGGATAGCAGTTTTTTTTATAACCATTATATTTTAATAAGTAATTTAAGCGGAAATATCAACTAGATTTTTCACTGTTTTGGTTTGTGTAAAAAAACCAGCATTGATTTAATAATTTTATTTGATATCGATTCTTTTCATTAAAAGCTCTCCGCATCTGATTTTGAAACCAAATTGGCATCTCGAAACCTCCTTGTTGATAAGTAGGTTAATACCTAGTATATGTTATAATAGGTTGTCATGTTCATTTGAAGTTGCTTGAAAAGGGGAGTTTTAGGATGGAACGTTACCAGCTTCAAAAAATTGTAGAGGATATTTCATCAACTTTTTTTGGAAAGCCGTTTAAACATCAGGCGTTATTCAATTCAAAATTACGTACTACCGGTGGACGATACTTATTAAATAGCCATAACATTGAGCTGAATTATAAATACTTTGAAGAGCACGGAATAGAAGAACTCATCGCAATTATTAAGCATGAATTATGCCATTACCATCTTCATATAGAGGGGAAAGGATACCAGCATAAGGATCGTGATTTTAAAGTATTACTGAAACAAGTTGGAGGCTCGAGATTTTGTACTCCACTTCAGAATGTAAAGGGAAAGAGAACTGCTACTTTTCACTTATATGAATGCACAAACTGTAAAACACTTTACAAAAGAAGAAGAAGAGTGGATACTACGCGTTATGTGTGCGGAAAATGTGGGGGAAAGCTAAATAAGGCAGATAATTAGTACTCAAAAAGTTTTTTTAAAATTGGGTTGACAATATGCTTGTACCTAATTATAATTTTAAGAGTCGAGATTGAAATAATATTCCGCAGTAGCTCAGTGGTAGAGCTATCGGCTGTTAACCGATCGGTCGTAGGTTCGAATCCTACCTGCGGAGCCATATGGAGAAGTACTCAAGTGGCTGAAGAGGCGCCCCTGCTAAGGGTGTAGGTCGGGTAACCGGCGCGAGGGTTCAAATCCCTCCTTCTCCGCCATGATTTATATGATTGTGGCCCGTTGGTCAAGCGGTTAAGACACCGCCCTTTCACGGCGGTAACACGGGTTCGAATCCCGTACGGGTCATTGGAAAAGCAAAGAATTTGGTTATCGGTGTACGATTTCGGAGTCTTAGCCTGAGATAAAGGAAACATAGCGAGGTAGTTCGTGAACTGGAAAATGGTACTACCAGTTGGTGTTGACTGTTTGTGAAAAAAGATATAGAAATCATGTAAACCGAAAAATACTGTTGCTAGACAAGTTTAACTTGTTGGTAAATTCCATATAATACCCATACAAAATTGGTCTGGTAGTTCAGCTGGTTAGAATGCCTGCCTGTCACGCAGGAGGTCGCGGGTTCGAGTCCCGTCCAGACCGCCATTTTTATTAAAAAATAATATTGGGCTATAGCCAAGTGGTAAGGCAACGGACTTTGACTCCGTCATTCGCTGGTTCGAATCCAGCTAGCCCAGCCATTTTTTTATTTTTATAGCTATCGCAAAGACGATACGAGCCATTAGCTCA
>Ga0224731_1040_pt1 | contig 20048 bp, 15 predicted proteins | sample IA1ulk_2_FD_161639 | JGI IMG/M metagenome (GOLD analysis project Ga0224731, IMG submission 161639) | Enriched cells from agricultural soil in Iowa, United States - IA12soil_GW_FP2(bulk) | ecosystem: Environmental > Terrestrial > Soil > Agricultural land | place: USA: Iowa | collected 2017-05-08 | reverse complement strand
ACCGAAATGAAAAATTCTACTCTAACATTAGAGCAGTTATATGAAGAGAATTTTAATTACTATATGGAGCTGGAAAAGTATATAGTTGCTGCGGAATTGAAAATCGAGGATATTAGAAATAACGTACTTCCACAATTAGAAAACCGTGCTGCCAATATGGATCAGCTTGCTCAAATGGAATTGGATACCGTTCGCAATGCAGTTGAATTGTTAGAGCAACGTGCATACGACTTGGAAATGGCGAAGCAAGTAGCATTCCAATCAGCGCCGCAAATTAGAATGCTGCAAAGAGGAAATACCAAACTTATTGGAAAGATTAATTCCGCATTCGTCACTACGATTCCGATTTTTAAAACTGGATTAATTAATGCCATTGCTGCTAAACGTCAAAAATTAGTGGCTGATTCTATGAGTGAATTGGATAGAAGAACAAATGAAATGCTTATAAGAAATGCACAAAATATATCTGCACAATCAACGGAGATAACAAGACTTGCAGGAGGTTCCAGTATTAAAATTGAAACAATTGAAGAGACATGGAGAATCATCATGAAAGGTTTAGAAGAAACACGGGCCATAGAAGAAGAAAATGTTCGCAACCGTGAAGATGGAAAGCGCCGCCTTGAAGAACTGCAAAATAGTTATGAACAATTTAAGAATAAGCAGACCAATCGGTAATTATGAAAAAAGCTATCACTAATATGTGGTAGCTTTTTTATATTTATACAAAGTATGTGCATGTTTATGTTATTAAATAGTGAAATATCACTATTTATTATTTTTGTTGTTGCATAATTATTCCTATGTGTTTATAATAATACAAAAATACAACATTGCATTTTATAGGAGATGAAAAAAGTTGAAGATTGGTATTATTGGTGCTAATGGATATGGTGGTGCCGAGCTTATTCGTTTATTACACCAGCATCCAAAAGTAGAAATTGAAATGCTCATATCCAATTCCACAAAAGGCACTGTATTAACAGACCAATATAAACATTTACATAATATTATCGAAATGCCATTAGAGGAATGGAATCCAAATAAAATCCAAAGTAAATTGGATGTCTTATTTTTTGCTACGCCATCCGGAGTCTCGAAGGAGATGTTGCCGTCTCTTCTAGAGTCTGAAATTACTTGTATAGATTTATCAGGAGATTTTCGATTGAAAAGTGAAGGCTTATACGAAAAATGGTATAAAAATAAATCTGCTCATATAGAAGATTTGCAAAAATCTACTTATGGATTAACGGAATTAAATCGAAATGAAATAAAAAATTCGAAATTCATTGCTAATCCCGGGTGCTATCCAACTGCTACACTTCTTGGGCTGGCACCAGTTTTAAAGGCAAATGTAATCGATATGAATTCAATTATCATTGATGGAAAATCTGGTGTTTCCGGAGCGGGAAGAAAACCAAGTGTAGGAAACTTATTCTCAGAAGTAAATGAAAATGTCACCGCCTATAAACTTGGTACACATCAGCATATTCCAGAAATAGAGCAAGAAATACAAAATATAACGGGTATTTCAGCTGCTGTAACTTTTACAACCCATTTAATTCCTATGACACGAGGAATTATGTGTACGATATATGCTGATTTAAAGCAAAAAGTGAATGTAGAGGAGATCTTGGAACTTTACAGAGAGGCATATAAAGACGATGGTTTTATTCGCATTAGACCGAAAGACAATTGGCCGTCTACAAAGGAAGTATACAGTACCAATTACTGTGATATCGGGATAAATATAGAGGAGCGAACTGGTCGGTTAACTATCATTTCAGTAATTGATAATTTAGTAAAAGGAGCAGCAGGTCAGGCAATACAAAATTTAAATGTTATAGCTGGTTGGGATGAGAGGACAGGATTAGCCGGCATTCCAATTTATCCTTAATGCAACAACTTTAGCAATCCTCAGGAGGGAAAGAAATGATGAATAGTAGACAATTAGAATTGGAGAAAGGATGTCTTATGAAAGTAGTAAATGGACATATTGCATCACCTATTGGTTTTCATGCAGGTGGAATGCATAGTGGATTAAAGAGAAAAAGAAAGGATCTTGGTTGGCTCTACTCTCAGGTACCCGCAGTTTCCGCTGCTGTGTATACAACGAACCAGTTTCAAGCTGCTCCATTAAAGGTTACACAAGAAAGTTTAGCTGCTTCTCCATTTTTGCAGGGGGTAATTATCAATTCGGGAAATGCAAATGCGTGTACGGGGGAAGTTGGGATCAAGAATGCTTTTTTAATGAGGGAATGGTTTGCAGATCAAATGGATTTTCAAGAACATGAGGTTGCTGTTTGTTCTACTGGAGTAATTGGAGAACAACTGCCAATGGAAAAAATCCAGATTGGTATATCACAAATTCCTGCAGCAGAGGGACTTCACCATGCAGAGGATTTTAGTGAAGCGATTCTAACGACAGATACATTTGTGAAAAATGATTGTGTCTCCCTATTAATTGATGACCGATATGTTACAATCGGCGGAACTGCCAAGGGATCGGGAATGATTCATCCCAATATGGCTACCATGCTAGGTTTTATTACAACAGATGCAAAGGTAAATCCTTCTTCGTTACAACAAGCCTTAAAGATGACAGTGAATGATTCATTTAACATGATTACAGTCGATGGTGATACAAGTACAAATGATATGGTTCTAGTGATGGCAAATGGATTAGCTGGCAATCAAGAATTATCCGAATCACATCCTCAATGGTCCATCTTTTTAGATGGATTAAAAATGATTTGTACATCTCTTGCAAAACAAATTGCTCGTGACGGTGAAGGAGCAACTAAGTTGATTGAAGTACATGTAACCAACGCAAAATCTTCTATTGATGCAAAAATTATTAGTAAATCGATTATTGGTTCCAATTTAGTAAAAGCAGCTATCTTTGGCGAGGATGCGAACTGGGGAAGAATTGTAAATGCAATTGGCTATAGCGGTGTTACGGTCAATCCAGAACTTTTAAACGTTTCAATAGGCAATATCAAAGTGGTAGAAAATGGATTGCCTGCTGGGTTTTCTGAAGAAACTGCAAAGGAATATTTACAATCGGAAAATATTCAGATCTTGGTTGATTTAGGCGAAGGACATGGAAGCGCAACCGCATGGGGCTGTGATTTATCCTATGATTATGTCAAAATTAATGCATCATACCGAACATGAAGTTGGGGGAATGTTAGTTGAGTTATCTAATTATTAAATGTGGAGGAAGCATAACAGATAAGTTGCCGGATTCTTTTTATAGAAATATAGCTGCTTTAAAAACAGAATTTCATATAAATCCAATAATTGTACATGGTGGGGGACCTCAGGTTACAACGCTGCTGGAAAAATTACAGATTGAGTCCAAATTTATCGAGGGCCTACGAGTAACAAATGAATCTGTAATAGAAGTGGTGGAAATGGTGCTTTCAGGTACTGCCAATAAACAAATAGTTAGGAATCTTTTATCGGCAGGTGCCAAGGGGATTGGGCTGAGTGGGTGCGATGGAAAGTTATTGCAGGCAAAGTTGGTAGATGACCATCAAAAGGTGGGTTTGGTCGGAGAAATCGTTTCAGTGAATAATAGTTTATTAGATTTATTGCTATGTCAATCTTATATTCCAGTTATTTCTCCAGTGGCAGTGGACGAAACAAATAAACCGCTTAATATCAATGCAGATGAAGCAGCAGCAGCATTATCCAAAGCCTATCATGCACCAATTTGCATGGTTACCGATGTTCCAGGTGTTATGAAGGAAGGGAACGTAATTCCGAAGATTACCAAAAAAGAAATAGATGGATATATCAATACTGGCATCATTCATGGAGGAATGGTACCAAAGGTGAAAGCAGCAGTGGCTTGTATCCAACAGGGAGTTAAGGAAGTCGTCATTATGAATGGGTTGGAGGAAGATAATTTAATCAAATATGTAAGGAATGAACCGATTGGAACTTTAGTTCGTTTGGAGGAGGAATTTGTAGATGCTTAAAACATCCTCATTGATGAGTACGTATAAGCGGGCGCCGATTTCGATTGCAAAAGGAAATGGCAGTTTCGTATGGGATGAAAATGGTAACCAATATTTAGACTTTACTTCGGGAATAGCAACATGTAATCTCGGCCATACACCAGAGACAGTAAAAAATGCTCTTATTCAACAGCTTGATCAATTATGGCATTGCTCGAACCTGTATCAAATACAAGTCCAAGAAGACTTAGCACATATTTTGGTAGAGAATAGTTGTTTTGATGAGGCGTTTTTCTGCAATAGTGGAGCAGAGGCAAACGAGGCTGCGATTAAATTAGCACGTCTTTATGCTAATCAAATTACTAATATGAAGGAACCAGAAATTGTTACCTTTAAACAATCCTTTCATGGAAGAACGATGGCTACTCTCTCCGCTACGGGTCAAGAGAAAATTCAAAATGGTTTTGAACCTTTATTGCAAGGTTTTACTTATCTTCCATATAATGATTTCTCATCATTGGAATATGTTAAGAACAGAACACCAGCAGCAGTAATGCTTGAATTGGTTCAAGGGGAAGGCGGAGTAATACCGGCTGATAAGGAATGGATACAAAAACTTGATACTATCTGTAAGAGTCAAAATATTCTTCTAATTATTGATGAGGTACAAACAGGAATAGGAAGAACCGGGACACTATTTGCTTATGAACAATATAATTTTGAACCTGATATTATAACATTGGCAAAAGGGTTAGGATCGGGATTTCCCATTGGAGCTATGCTTGCAAAGGAACATGTAGCGAGAGTATTTGGACCTGGAACACATGGGAGCACCTTTGGTGGCAATCCTCTTGCTGCAACGGCTGGACTAACAACAGTTCGCTATATTCTTGCGAATCATATTCTGCAACATAGTCAAATTCAGAGTAAGTACATCTTATCAGAATTGGAAAAGCTGCAATCTCACTGCCCTCAAATTAAAGAAGTCCGTGGAAAGGGTCTGTTAATTGGTTTGGTAATAGAGAATGCCAATAATATTGTGCATTTAGCAAGAGAGGAAGGAATACTGATTTTGACAGCGGGAGAAAACGTCGTTCGTTTATTGCCTCCTTTAACAGTCACTAAAGAAGAAATCGATCTTTTTCTTAAATGCTTCAAAAAAATTCTATTGAAAATGGAGAGATAAGATTGGAAAATGGATATCTCATCTTAGAAACGGGTGAAATTTTCCCCGGCCAGTTATATGGTCATACAGCAGAGGACATTATTGGTGAAGTTGTGTTTAATACGAGTATGACTGGTTATCAGGAAATAATGACGGATCCCTCCTATGCCGGTCAAATCATTGTATTTTGCTACCCGTTAATTGGTAATTACGGAATGAACTCATTTGATCAGGAAAGTAATGATTATTATGCAAAAGGAATTGTAACGAGTGAAATATCAGAAGTGCCTAATCATTATAAATCAGACAGCACAGTGGCGGAAATCCTCGAAAAAAAGGGGCTGCCGTTTTTAACAGGTGTGGACACAAGAGAACTGGTGAAAACGATTCGCAAGCGCGGTACGATTAAAGGTATTATTTCAAAAACTAAAAATATCCTTTTCCCAAAAATATCGGAACCCTTTTATATAGGGGAGGTATCGACCAAAAGCGTAATGACCTATGAAAACGATGGTCCGCATATTGTTCTAATGGATTTTGGATGTAAGAAGTCTATATTGACCTATTTGTTAAAGCGAAAATGCAAAGTGTCAGTTGTTCCTTATCATTTTTCCTTTATGCAAATAGAAAAGATGAACCCGGCTGGTGTTGTTTTAAGCAATGGTCCTGGAAATCCAATCGCATTAAAAAAATGGCTACCGGAAATTAAAAAAATTAGTGCTGCTTATCCGACGCTTGGCATTTGTTTAGGCCATCAATTAATTGCTTTAGCGTATGGTTCGCAAACGAAAAAACTGCCATATGGACATAGGGGAGCTAATCATCCAGTAAAAGATTTAAAGACTGGGAAGGTAATGATAACCTCCCAAAATCATGGTTATGTTGTAAAGGATGACACAATAGATGAAAAATTATTTAACATCACGTATCGCCATGTAAATGATGGCACCGTCGAAGGTCTTAGTCACGTTACATTACCGATTCAAACCGTTCAATTTCACCCTGAAGCGCATCCAGGACCTCAAGATACGGAACATATCTTTGATGATTTCATACAAATTCTAAATGAAACAACGGGAGTTTTGTCATATGCCATACAATAAAGAAATAAAAAAAGTGCTGGTCATTGGTTCTGGCCCCATTGTCATAGGGCAGGCCGCAGAATTTGATTATGCTGGGACGCAAGCCTGTTTGGCATTAAAAGAGGAAGGGATTGAGGTTGTATTATTGAACAGTAATCCTGCAACTATTATGACGGATGAATCGATTGCCGATAGAATTTATATTGAGCCAATGACCATTGAAACAATTGAAGAAATCTTAAAAAGGGAAAAGCCGCAAGGTATGATTGGAACGTTAGGCGGGCAAACAGGGTTAAATCTAACGGTTCAGCTCTATGAAAAACGAATTCTGGAGAAATATAATGTTAAGCTATTAGGAACTCCGGTGGAATCGATTCAAAAAGGCGAGGATCGTGATCAATTTAAACGATTAATGGAGGAAATTCAGGAACCAATACCACAGTCAAAAATTATTCATACGATCGAGGAAGGGAAGGATTTCTCCCAGGAGGTTGGTTACCCGCTGATTATCCGTCCCGCCTACACTCTTGGCGGTGCCGGTGGCGGTTTTGCAAGCAATGATCAAGAGTTGGAAAACGTTTTACAAAAAGGCCTGAATAGTAGCCCAATTCATCAAGTGCTAATTGAAAAAAGCATTAAGGGTTGGAAGGAAGTTGAATATGAAGTCATTAGGGATGCAAATGATACTTGTATTATCGTGTGCAATATGGAAAATCTAGATCCAGTTGGGGTTCATACAGGAGATTCAATTGTCGTTGCTCCTTCCCAAACATTATCGGATGAGCAATACCAAATTCTTCGAAATGCATCTATAAAAATTATCCGTGCGCTAGGAATCATAGGTGGCTGTAATATTCAATTTGCTTTAGATCCTATCTCGAACCAATATTATGTAATTGAAGTAAATCCACGGGTAAGCAGATCATCTGCATTAGCGTCAAAAGCAACTGGCTACCCGATTGCTAGAATCGCAACAAAGTGTGCGATTGGCTATCATTTAGACGAGATTCTAAATCCGGTAACGGGAAATACATTTGCAGCCTTCGAACCAGCTTTAGATTATATTGTCTTGAAATTACCGCGTTTTCCTTTTGATAAGTTCCTTGACGGTAATAGAAAATTAGGAACACAAATGAAGGCCACAGGAGAAACGATGGCTATTGACCGTACTTTTGAAGGTGCTTTAAATAAGGGAATACGTTCTTTAGAGATGAAGCTTTTTGGTCTAAGCCATGGAATGTTTACTGGTGTTTCTAATGACCAATTAAAAAAACATATGGAAGAAGCAACGGATGTAAGGTTATTTGCAATAGCAGAAGCAATGAGAAACGGGATGACAGTCGATGAAATTCATCAATTAACTCTTATTGATCAATGGTTTTTAAAAAAGTTGCAAGGAATGGTTCAATTTGAAGCCGTGTTAAAAGAATATTCCATTGATACCATATCATCTACCCTAATGAAAAAAGCAAAACAAATGAATATAAGTGATGTTCGTTTATCCGAGCTTTTACAATGTACAGAACAGGATGTTCGATCAAAAAGAAGTAAATGGAATCTGAAACCAGTCTATAAACAGGTAGATACATGTGCCGCTGAATTTGAGGCTGTAACTCCTTACTACTATTCTACTTGGAATGGTTTCGATGAAGTAGAAACGACAAATCGTAAAAAAGCTATTATTATCGGTTCCGGACCAATTAGGATTGGGCAGGGAATTGAATTTGATTATGCATCTGTTCATGCCGTAAAGGCTTTGAAAAAGCTTGGATTTGAAACTATTGTGATAAACAATAATCCGGAAACAGTAAGCACGGATTTTTCCGTAGCAGATCGTTTATATTTCGAACCAACGACAGTGGAAGATATCCTTGCGATTATTGAAAAAGAAAAGGCAGAAGGGGTATTTATCCAATTTGGTGGGCAGACAGCGATAAATTTAGCAAATGATTTAACAAAGGAAGGTGTAAAACTGTTTGGAACAAGTATTGATAAGATAGACCTATTAGAGGATAGAAGGTTATTTTATCAATTATTATCAAACTTAAATATTCCACATATTAAAGGAGAGATAGCTTCCGATAAAGAGATGGTTTTAGAAGCAGCAGAAGCGTTGGGATTTCCCGTACTCGTGCGCCCTTCTTATGTAATCGGCGGACAGTATATGAAAATAATCTATAAAAAAGCGGATTTAGAGGAATATATTCTCTCCCTCCAGAACTTAGATAAGCGCGCATGGCCCCTAATGGTGGATCAATATATTCCTGGATTAGAATGTGAGCTGGATTGTATCAGTGATGGAAATGAAATATTTATTCCAGGCATTTTTGAGCATATTGAGAAGGCAGGTGTCCATTCAGGGGACAGCATTGCTGTGTATCCACCGCAAACCCTAACGGAAGCTCAAATAAAATGTTTAGTAGAATACGCAAGAAAAATTTGTTGTAAAGCAGAGATAATTGGATCAGCGAATATTCAATATGTTATTCACAAAGAAAAAGTATATGTATTAGAAGTGAATCCAAGAGCATCCCGAACTGTACCAATATTAAGTAAGGTAACTGGAATTCCAATGGTGGAACAATCCATCCGTGTGCAACTTGGGCAATCTCTTCAACATACGGGGCTTGCTGCAGAACCTGAACTTGTTGCAGTGAAATTACCGATTTTTTCCTCTAGTAAGTTAAAGGATGTAGATCCTGTAATCGGACCAGAAATGCGCTCTACAGGAGAAGTATTAGGGTTAGGGAATACATTTGCAGAGGCATGTTGGAAAGTAATGAAAAATCCTATTAAAAAGGAATCGATTATATTCTGTTCTATTGTTGATAGAGAAAAAAGTAAGATGCTACCGTTATTTAAAAATTTGTACAATCAAGGAATAAAAATCATTGCTACTACTGGTACCGCAGAGTTTTTACAGGATAATGGAATGACAGTCATGCAAATAATCAAGACCAGGGATGAAGTGGAAACTGTGTTAAAGGAAAAGCATATCGCAGCTGCTATTATTATCCCAACGGTTGGGGGAAGGAAGCATACAACAGGATTTCAGTTGCGAGAGTTAGCAATTCTTCATGACATTCCTTTGTTTACTTCTGTCGATACATTTGCAGTCTTGACCTTTTTACAAAAAGATAAAATAAAACACATCCAGGCACTGAACGACTATCAGCGGATATTAGTACTTGATAAATAAAGGGGAGAGGTACATGTCTAATTTAGCGATAAATATAAATAATGGTGAAAAATACAATATAGATCGTAAGGATTTTTTAACATTAGGAGAGTTCTCGAGTAAAGAAATTCATGGACTATTAAAGGAATCAATAGAGTTAAAAAAGATGACCAAAGCTGGTAAGAATATTCCTTATTTAAAGGGAAAGGTATTGGGAATGATTTTTGAAAAGTCCTCCACTAGAACTAGGGTATCATTTGAAGTAGGGATGCTTCAATTAGGTGGTAATGCAATCTTTTTGAATTCAAAAGATATCCAGTTAGGTAGAGGGGAAACCATTCACGACACAGCAAAGGTCCTATCCAGATACGTGGATGCTCTAATGATTCGAACTTACAGACATGAAGTAGTAGAGGAATTTGCCAAACATGCTTCTGTCCCAGTTATTAATGGATTGACTGATTTGCATCATCCGACACAAGTATTAGCAGACCTTTTAACTATTTTAGAAAAGAAAGGGAAATTGTCTGGTCTGAAGATGTGTTATGTTGGGGATGGCAATAACAATATGTGTCACTCCTTAATAGAAGGAGCCATAAAGGTAGGAATGCATGTTTCCATTGCATGCCCAAAAGGATATGAGCCGAATGAACAAATTTATCTGAAAGCTATGAAGGATGCAAACGCAAGTGGTCTATTATTAGAAAAAAGTGAGAACCTTGCTGAAATGCTAAAGGATGCAGATGTGGTCATTACGGATGTTTGGACCAGCATGGGGAATGAGGAAGAAGCATCTGAAAGGATAAAAGTATTTACTCCATATCAAGTGAATGAAGAAAATTGCAAACTTGCAAAAAAAGATTTTATCTTTATGCACTGTTTGCCGGCACATCGCGGCGAAGAAGTATCCGCAAGTATTATTGATGGGTCTCATTCTGTTGTTTTTGATGAAGCTGAAAATCGTCTCCACGCCCAGAAAGCTATTTTGAAATTGCTATTATCATAGTATATTTTTTTAAACATGTTGCATAAAAATTCATATTGTTATATATTTATACATGTTAAAGATTGTAAGGGAGAGATGAAAATGAGCAAGGAGAAAATTGTCTTAGCTTATTCCGGTGGATTAGATACTTCTGTATCCATAAAATGGCTGCAGGAAAAATATAATTATGATGTTATTGCCCTTGGTATTGATGTCGGGGAAGGAAAAGATCTGGAAGCCATTCGTCAAAAGGCATTAAATGTTGGAGCCATTAAAGCAATTATGGTTGATGCAAAGGAATTACTTGCAAAAGAATATATATTGCCAGCATTAAAAGCAAATGCGCTTTATGAAGGAAAATACCCTTTATCATCTGCATTAAGCCGGCCGTTAATCTCCAAACTTCTTGTAGATGTTGCAGAACAGGAAGGAGCGGTAGCCGTCGCACACGGATGTACGGGAAAAGGGAATGACCAAGTACGTTTTGAAGTTTCTATTCAAGCACTTAATCCATCATTGAAAGTAGTGGCACCCGTTCGTGAATGGGGAATGACACGCGATGAGGAAATTGCTTATGCAGAAGAAAAAGGGATTCCGATACCTGTTGATCTAGATAATCCGTTTTCCATTGATGCAAATATTTGGGGAAGAGCTTGTGAGGCAGGTGTTTTAGAAAACCCTTGGAATGAGGCACCGGAAGAAGCTTTCGATTGGACGAATCCTATTGAATTAACACCAGATGAACCAGAGTATTTAGAAATCTCGTTTGTAAACGGTGAACCAGTTGCGCTAAATGATCAAAAGTTAGATCTTGTCAGTTTAATAGAACAATTAAATGTAATCGCAGGAAAACACGGAATCGGCAGAATTGATCATATTGAAAATCGCCTTGTTGGTATTAAATCCCGTGAAGTATATGAGAACCCTGCAGCGCTAGTATTAATTAATGCTCATAAAGAACTTGAATTTTTAACATTGCCAAGAGAAGTGACACAGTTCAAACCAACAATTGATCAACATTTTTCAAAAATTCTTTATGAAGGTTTATGGTACTCACCTATCAAATCTGCATTAGATGCATTTGTGAATGAGACACAAAAAGCTGTGACGGGAAAAGTTCGTGTTAAACTTCATAAAGGAAATCATGTAGTCGTCGGCCGTAAATCTGACAATAGTTTATATAATGAGGAATTAGCGACTTATTCAAAAGGCGACTTATTTGATCATAACGCTGCAGTTGGCTTTATCAAACTATGGGGATTACCAACAAAAGTATATGCAGAGGTCCATACGAAAAATGGGATTGAGGGTCCGGTCCCTCATCCTATAAAGTGAAACAATTATACCTAGGAGGAACGAAATGGAAAAGCTATGGGGCGGACGTTTTACAAAGGAAACAAACAAATTAGTGGATGAATTTACCGCATCCATCCATTTTGATCAAAAACTTGCCTTGGAGGATATTGAAGGAAGTCTGGCACATGTTCAAATGCTTGGCGAATGTGGTATCATTCCGTTAGAAGATGCAGATGCCATCATAATAGGACTAGAGAAAATTGAAAAGAAAATTGTTAACGGTGAGGTTGAGTTCGCCACCGAGCATGAAGATATTCATATGAATATCGAAAAAATGTTGCATGATGAGATTGGTCCAGTGGCAGGTAAGCTTCACACCGGGAGAAGCCGTAATGACCAAGTGGCTACAGATATGCACATATATTTAAAAAGAAAAACTGTTGATATCATAAAATTGGTGGAAGAGGTTCAGAAATCCATTCTAGGTCAAGCAGAAGCTAATGTGGAAACAATTATGCCAGGTTACACACATCTTCAAAGGGCGCAGCCTATTCTTTTTGCCCATCATCTGCTAGCGTATTTCTGGATGTTGGAAAGAGATAAAGAAAGATTAAGGGACAGTCAAAAAAGAATTAATTGGCTGCCCCTTGGGGCTGGAGCATTAGCAGGAACCACTTTTCCAATTAAACGGGAACGTACTGCAGAACTACTGCAATTTAAGCAAATCTATCCGAATAGCCTAGATGCAGTTAGTGACCGTGATTTTATTTTGGAATTTTTATCCATTGCTTCTATTTTAATGACACATATATCAAGACTCTCAGAAGAATTGATTCTCTGGTCTAGCCAGGAATTTCAATTTATTGAACTTGATGACTCATTTTGTACTGGATCTAGCATCATGCCTCAAAAGAAAAATCCGGACGTTCCAGAGCTTTTGCGCGGCAAAACAGGAAGAGTTTATGGCAATTTAATGGGACTGTTGACCGTTCTAAAAGGGTTGCCACTCGCTTATAACAAGGATATGCAAGAGGATAAGGAAGGCATGTTTGATACCGTAGAAACATTAGAGGGCTCATTAAGTTTATTAGCACCGATGATAGAAACAATGAAAGTAAACCGTGATAACATGTATGTAGCTGTTTCACAGGATTTTTCTAATGCCACTGATATTGCTGACTATTTAGTGACTAAAGGACTTCCTTTTCGTCAGGCCCATGAGATTATTGGGAAAATTGTTTTATATGCCATACAGCATCAAAAGTTTTTATTAGACTTGACGATGGAAGAATACAAATCATTTAGTCCGATGTTTAGTGATGATATTTATACTATTTTACAACCCAAACATGTAGTAGACGCAAGAGACAGTTTTGGAGGAACAGGAAAACAACAAGTTCTTGTTCAATTGCAATTAGCGTTTGACAAGTTTAATTAAGTACGTAAAGATTTAAAATAGTGTTCATTTTACAATGAGCACTATTTTTTGACATTTACAGTGACGCAATGAGTATTACTATGTTTTTAATATTTGTAGGAACCTCATTGCATCTATTTTAAGATGTTCATGATAAATGGAGGAGTTATCCAATACAGGAAGTGTTTCTTCAGCCGTCCAGTTTTTTAAAGCATCCCCTAAAAATATAAAGGTAGAAGACCAATATTGTATCTCCTCTTTTGTCATTGTTTTCTCTTCATTCCACTGCAGAATAATCTCATAGAACCTTTCAATAATTGTATATTCTTTTCTTAAAATAGTTAGCTTTTGTTTAATAAGTTTCAGTTCTAGACTGCTTTTACTTCTAAAGGGATTAAAACGCATACTATTTTCTGCTTTGCTTATATCTTGAAAGGCGTCTTGCAACTTGCTCCAGACCATTCCATCCATTTCAGCTATAAAATAATCTTTGTTAGTTGCTCCGTTCTCTAACCATACAGCTAGTCCCTCCAATTTCTTTACTAACATGTTTTTTATATTCTGTAACGATTCACCTGCAATTGTTGTGAAGTTAGGAGGAAAGATAAAGGTATGTATAAGCAATATAACAATAATGCCAATTACCGTATCGATTAACCTATATAATCCGTAGTCTTGTAATTTTGGTGCGAACACAAGAATTAAAAGAGTGGATAAGGCTATCTGATGGATAGATGTAATATTTACACCGAATAAAAGGGATATTCCTGTACTGATTAAAAGGATGAAGGCAATGGTCCAACCTTTTAAAGGCAATTCCGAAGTCAACATAACGGTGAAGATCACACCAAAAATGGTTCCAAGTATACGTGATAGTGCGAAACGAATGGATTTTAATATAGTTGTTTGCAGACATAAAATAACAGAAATAGGTGCTAAATAAGGATATTTGGAACCTGTCCAAACACATATTTGCCAGGAGATCCCCGAAGCTAGTGCCATTTTGAAGATGAACAGGATTTTTTCCCTACGTAATAATTTCTTCTTTTTCAAATCCCAAGGCCCCTTAACCAAACCATTTTCTTTTTATTGTGGCTCAACAGATTCAAATTTATTTTTCCTAGAAATAAATGTTGTAGGCATGAATGATTCCTTAGTGAATACATTTTCGCAGTTCAAAGAACACTAGCAGTAAGATTCGAAGTTGTGAAAGGTGGAACCATTTTGTTTCAATTTATATCAAGATCACTTCCTAACCTATTTACCATTGGAAATTTAATTTGCGGAGTTAGTGCGATTACTTTAAATAATGAAGGATTTATCAGAGAAGGGGCATTAGTAATTTTTTTAGCTGCCTTTTTAGATTTATTTGATGGAAGGGTAGCTCGTAAACTTAAGGTAAATAGTGAATTCGGTGTGGAACTTGATTCACTTGCAGATATCGTGAGCTTTGGTGTAGCACCTGCCCTTATTTTTCACACGATAACCGCTCATTCTCTTTTTACACAACTTGCTTTTATTCTTTTTCCGACGATGGGAGCATTGAGACTTGCACGATTCAGTGCAAAACCGACAGTTGGACATTTTATTGGCATTCCCATTACTCTTGCTGGTCTAATCGTAGCAGGTATGGAAGTTTTTTTATATACAAATACATGGATTGTATTCATTTTAGCCGTCCTCATGGTCAGCCCTATAAAAGTTAAGAAGTTTTAGGCCCTTTTCATTGATATGAAGATATGAAAGCGTTACTATTATAGTAAAAATGATGCATTGTTGCATATTTTAAGGGAGATAAGGGTGAGAACATGGCGAAAATATACATATCAGGGGAAATACCGCAAATTGGATACAAGTTATTATCAGAACATGATGTTGAAGTGTATCGAGGAACTGAACTTATTACAGAACAAGAACTAAGCGAAAAAATAAAAGACGTTGATGCCTTACTATGTCCCTTATCAACACCTGTGACAAGGGATGTTATGAAGAAAGCAAAAAACTTAAAAATTATTGCAAACTTTGGAGCGGGCTTTAATAATATTGATACTGCCTATGCCAAGGAACACAATATTGTTGTCACAAATGCTCCAGGAGTTTCCACAGAGGCAACTGCTGAATTAACATTAGGAATCATTTTAGCGGTTATGAGGAGAATTCCTGAAGGAGACCAGCTTTGTCGGACAGTAGGATTCAATGGATGGGCACCGCTTTTCTTTTTAGGAAGAGAATTATCACAGAAAACATTAGGTATTATTGGTCTTGGAAGTATTGGACAAGCTGTCGCCAAAAGAGCTAAAGCATTTGGCATGAACATTATTTATACTTCACCTAGACGAAAAGATCGTACAATAGAAGAAGTATGTGATGCATCTTATGTCTCTTTGGATGAGCTGCTACGTCAATCGGATATCGTATCCATCCATACGCCGTACAATACTTCTACACATCATTTAATGACATTAAGCCAAATAGAGAAAATGAAAAAGGATGCTTTTCTTGTAAATGTTTCTCGTGGGGCAGTTGTAAAGGAAGGGGACTTAGTGAAGGCTTTGCAGGATAAAATGATTGCAGGTGCTGCCCTTGATGTATTTGAATTTGAACCGACTATTACAGAGGAACTGAAGCAAATGAAAAATGTTGTTCTGACACCGCATATTGGAAATGCTACAATCGAAGCACGTAATGCAATGGCTGAATTAACTGCGAAAAATATTTTGCAAGTATTAAATGGTGAAAAACCCCTAACACCGGTAAATTAAGAAAATCTTGGTGTAATAGTAAACTTTATAAAATACTTAGAAAAACCCTCTATTGTTTGAGGGTTTTTTATGTTATTTGTTTTTTTGCTATAATTAATTTATTCATAAAAGAGGGAGAAGAATAATGACTAGCAGCCAAATAATAAAATATCAACATCGTAAATTAAAAAAGAGAAAAATATTGCAGAGAGCTATTGCCATCCTAATAGGAGGGATTATTGCAGCTGTAGGATTAGAAATTTTCCTTGTTCCCAATAGCGTCATTGATGGCGGAATTACCGGTATTTCTATTATGCTGGCACATTTAACAGGAATACCTCTTGGTGTATTTATATTTTTATTAAATCTTCCTTTTATTTTCATTGGTCGGAAACAAATAGGTAAGACATTTGCATTTTCTACTTTGTTCGGAATTGCGGTATTGTCGTTTTTTACGGCTTTATTTACACCAGTTCCCGCCTTCACACAAGATATCCTGTTAGCTACTATTTTTGGTGGAATTGTTATCGGTATTGGGGTTGGCCTTGTAATTAAGTTTGGAGGAGCAATGGACGGTACTGAAATACTTGCAATTCTTATTAACAAAAAGTTTCCATTCTCAGTTGGTGAAATTATCATGTTCATTAACGTGTTCATACTTGCAATTGCAGGATTTGTTTTTAACTGGAATAGAGCAATGTACTCCATAATTGCTTACATTATTGCAACCAAAACAATTGATGTCGTAGTACAGGGACTGGATCAATCAAAATCGGTGTATATTATAAGTGATAATTACAAGGAAATTGGAGATGCCATACTTGCAAGATTAGGACGTGGAGTAACGTATCTGAAAGGGGAAGGTGCTTTTACAGAAGATGAAAAACAAGTGATCTTCTGCATTATTAACCGCTTGGAAGAGGCAAAGTTAAAAACGATTGTAGAGGAATTGGATGATAGCGCCTTTCTAGCATTTGGAGATATCGCTGAAGTTCGCGGCGGGAACTTTAAGAAGAGGGATATTCATTAACGGAATTTAGAAAATACAAAAGGCTTTACTCTTGAGAAAGTAAAGCTTTTTTAAGTGGTAAAAATAAAATGGGAAAAATAGCTAATGCCTAACTAATAAAATATGTATATTGTATGTACTTTTATTTATGTTATTGTTTATTATTTTAAGAGAATGTTATAATACATTTATAATCTAAGAGAAGCTTTGTAGTAACAAAGAACACACAATGTTCACAATAGCCTACTAGTAAACAATTATATCTCTATAGTAATGTATTTGGTGGTGATTTACATGAATATCGGTATGTATGTAGTATTAGCGCTATTTTTATTAGCAATGGTAGCAACTTCATATATGTTCAATAAAATGATGAAAGAATAGCAACGGCAAAAAATTGCCGTTGTATTTTTTTTATCCATGCAATTTTTACCAGTTTACTCTATCAGATCTACATTAATTCAGTGGCGTATAACATGTTCAAATAGACTAAAAGAAAGTTGGCCATTTAGCTATTTTAGCATTCTAAAATCGTACGCGTGTATGGTCACTTTTTTCACTGAGGATAATAGTTTATCTAACCCTTTGATATTGATTACCTTTAACTTTTCTCCAGTATCCAGAGAATATTCTTCAATAAAATATTTCGTTTTTTTGTGGTCGTTATAACGCATCACGTACAATTTTCCATCTTGAAAGTATGTTCCTTCATTACGTCTGACACCATCTTTTCGTGCACCTTTAATAGTAAATTTAATAGTGGATTTGTTTGTGGTCGTATTAAACGTAATTACTTCTCCTAAACCGTTCATATAGTAAAATGTATTTTGAAATAAATATGCTGAGTTTCTCGGATTGTAAGGAACTGCTGCTGCCCCGTTTTTATATGTGGCCAGAATAAATTTCTCTTGTTCTAATGTTTTTTTATTAATACGGAGGAGAACAGTATTTTCACTATTATCCTTTACGTACTCACTGAGAACAACATAATAAAAATCTTTGTCACACACTATTTGAGAGAGGTTAGCATAGTCATAGGATTTTTCATTTTTAAGCTCAACAATATCTTTTACCTTCAAGAGTTCTTTTGTAATAGTAACTTTTTTAAGGTCGTACTTCTTTTCGATATCATTTGTTAATATAATTATATCGTTTTGATCAATACCAGAAGTTAAAATATAATGAGGTATGTTTCCATTCTTAAATCCATTTTTATTCCCAAATAATACATTTGAGTCATATCCGTTTTCGCCACTTAACTTGTTTACACCTGTATTAAAAATACTAAAATATACATTTTGATTTTCTAAATACCCAGTTCTTTCCCCGGTGTGTTGTTCTTTTTCCATATTGAATTCTTGATATTTAGTCCCAACAAGTCTAATCTTGTCCTTATCAACCAAAAGAACGCCTTGTTTTCCCTTCGCCATGGACCCTAGCTCTAAACTTTTCATTTTATATCCAGTGGCAGCTCCGGTATCATCCACGAATACAGCATAGCTTAGCCCCTTATTATTGGCATCTTGATCAATGGTGGAGGAGAATAAAATTGCTGCCTGCTTATTTTTCAGAAAATTTTTTTGTCCAATCTTTTCTTTTTCAATCAATGTAGAAGTATCAACGCTTTTGTTTTCTTGAATAAAGTAAATCAGTACACCTCCTACAGCAATCAATACAACTAATAAGAAAATGTATTTTTTCATTTTATCCCCCTTGTCAAATGGCAATAAGTCTCTTTAAAACTTATTGCCATTGCGCCTTAGATATTCCGAACTAGTTTTGTAGAAGAAGCATCACGTACATCCCGTGGATAAACTCCTAGGCCTCCGTTCTTATCTAAGTCTAAATTTCCATGTAATTTATATGCTGACCATATTAATTTTGAACAGTTTTTCGCACCATTATAGCCTGTTAATCGATTAGTAGCAAAATTATAGGAATATGACTCACCAATTTCTCCATATGCCCAATTTGCAGCAGCGCTGCGATTGGTCAAAGACGTGCTTACGGATTTAACACAAGCACCACCTTTATCAACTAATCTGCTTGTAGTAGATATTTTGCGGACTCCAGCCCCTGGAACAGATTCTACTATTGTGTTGCTCGCATAATATAAACCAACATGGCCATGGTTTAAATAAGCGGTTTGTGAATCAGTATAGAAGAAATTTCCTTTAGAACTGCTACCAACAGGTACGGTTCCACCGCTTCCACCATTTAAATTATATTTATGCTCGATTGTTGCTTGTTCTGCATCATTTTTAAGTTCTTTATATATTTGTGCAACAATTTCTTCCTTTGATTTTCCAGTCTCTTTAGCAATAGCCTCCACGTTAGATAATAATTCTTGCTCAGAAACATCTGGCTGCATTTGTAATATGTCACTTAAATATGGCAATTGATCAATTGCTGCAAATGTACTTGAAACATGAATACACACAAGTCCAAATGCTAATATTCCTGACAATAATAATTTTTTCATACAAAATCCTCCTCTTTATCCATAATGATGTATTTCTAAGCTGAATATGAGTGAATTTTTTTCGGGTCTCTCCTTTCTTTAAAAATTAATTACAGAATAATCATAAAATTATGTCAAATTATTGTAAATATACCAAAATTACTATTTGTCATAAACCATGGAATAGTTGTTTATATAGTAAATTTAATTTAAAAGCCTGAACGATTTTAATCTAAAAAAATCCAAACAAATAACCCGCTATTATAAGAATAGGGGGCTTTCGTATTATATTGCTTTTAATTCATTCTTTTTTATTTTACGCTGTTTTCGTAAACTTTGTTGTTTTTCACATAGATGAAAGGGAACTCCGAGGGAAGTTCCCTTTCTTTCTATACTTTTTTAAACTTCTATTGTTCCAATGATAGTTTTAATACGTTCTTGCTCTTCGCCCTTATCTAAGTATTCGAAAAATCCAAGTCGATTACCCCAAGGGTCTGTGAAAGTTCCCCATTTCACAGGTACTTCAGGTCTTGAAAGTATTTCAAATCTATCAATCTTTAACTCGTCTATCAGTCTGTCTCTTTCAGCTTCAATGTTAGTAACTCCTAAACGTAAAAGGAGGGATATAGATGATTTTTGAAATGACTACTCAGGTTAGAGTTGCCAATATTGAAGAAGGGCAAAAGTGGTATTGAAACACTGCTTAATAAGAAGCCTGATTTCACTCCACACGAGGGATTTGCTGAGTG
>Ga0224731_1037_pt1 | contig 20795 bp, 21 predicted proteins | sample IA1ulk_2_FD_161639 | JGI IMG/M metagenome (GOLD analysis project Ga0224731, IMG submission 161639) | Enriched cells from agricultural soil in Iowa, United States - IA12soil_GW_FP2(bulk) | ecosystem: Environmental > Terrestrial > Soil > Agricultural land | place: USA: Iowa | collected 2017-05-08 | reverse complement strand
TCTATGTATGCTATAATGGGTAAGGAAAATAAAGATAGAGGTGACCATTCTTGGCAATACACGTTGTATTATATCAACCAGAAATTCCGGCAAACACTGGCAATATTGCTCGTACATGTGCTGCAACTGATACAAAACTGCATTTAATTCGCCCGCTTGGTTTTTCAACGGATGATAAAATGTTAAAAAGAGCGGGACTGGACTATTGGCATGCTGTAAATATAACTTATTATGATTCTTTGGATGACTTTTTTTCTAAAAATCAAAATGGAGAGTTTTATTATATTGAAACATATGGTGAAAAACCTCACTCATCCTTCGATTTTAGTGATGTGAAGAAAGAGCATTACTTTATGTTCGGAAAAGAAACGACAGGATTACCGAAGGATTTATTGGAAAAAAATAAAGATCATTTTTTAAGAATACCAATGAATGATAATGTCCGTTCTTTGAACCTGTCAAATACAGCAGCAATCCTAGTGTACGAAGCATTAAGACAACAAGGATATCCAAATCTAAAATAAAAAAATCTTCCCGATGGAAGATTTTTTTATTTCATTATCTAGTTCCTGCACCAATCGGATTCTGCGTCTTCTCCCTACGATAAGTCAACATCAGGTAAAATTACACTGTGGTGAAATGTTCAGTGAACTGCCTCTTCCGCTATCCCGGTCAAAGACTCCGAATTCCATACTACTGATAAGCAAGGCGCATGCACTTTTCTAATTATTTGTTAACACCCGGCTTATCTTCATACCCCGCAGTAAAGATCGCAGCTAGGAATGCTATAATTCCAAGCAAAATGATTAATGTTTTCATTGATATGTACGCCTCCTTCGCCCCAAATTACATGTCTACCAGTTATTATAGCCCAATTTTTTGAAAATGTGAATGCTCTTTCATTTCATTTGTATCAATTGTTTGACAATCTTGCCGAATAGGTTATCACTATATTTCCATAATTTTTGTCAGATTATTCTTGTCTATTTCATTCATGTTCACTTCTCTAAAAGCATAAAGTATATAAATCGTGTCTCTTAACAAGTGACAAGGGGAGGTCTATATGGACATTTTAAAACGACTTTCACATTACCGTGAAGAAGAAGAGAAGTTATATTGGGAAGGGACATTTGCTGATTATTTGGAGTTATTAAAAGAAAGACCATGGATTGCTCAGTCGGCTCATTCCCGTGTTTACAATATGATTAAGGATGCTGGGGTAAGCGAAGTAAATGGAAAGAAAAAATATGAGTTTTTTAGCCGTCAATTATTTGGCTTAGAAGAAGCTCTGGAAAAACTAGTTGAAGAGTATTTTCACCCCGCAGCAAGACGTTTAGATGTGCGAAAGCGGGTTTTACTATTAATGGGGCCAGTCAGTGGCGGTAAATCAACATTAGTAACTATGCTCAAAAGAGGACTGGAGGCCTATTCACGTACAGATAAAGGGGCAGTATATGCAATCAAAGGATGCCCGATGCATGAGGATCCACTGCATTTAATTCCAAGTCATCTAAGACAGGATTTCTTTGAAGAATACGGTATTCGTGTTGAAGGAAATCTATCTCCGCTTAATTTAATGAGGCTGGAACAGGAATATGGTGGAAGAATTGAAGATGTGATCATCGAGCGTGTCTTTTTCTCAGAGGATCGCCGTGTTGGAATCGGAACCTTCAGCCCCTCTGATCCTAAGTCACAGGATATTGCTGATCTAACCGGAAGTATTGATTTTTCCACTATTGCTGAATATGGTTCTGAATCCGATCCGCGTGCCTACCGATTTGATGGGGAATTAAATAAAGCAAACCGCGGATTAATGGAATTCCAAGAGATGCTAAAATGTGATGAGAAGTTCTTATGGCATCTGTTATCATTAACACAAGAGGGGAACTTTAAAGCAGGCAGATTTGCTTTAATCAGCGCAGACGAATTAATTGTTGCCCACACAAATGAAACAGAATATCGCTCCTTTATTGCCAATAAGAAAAATGAAGCCTTGCATTCACGTATCATCGTTATGCCTGTTCCGTATAATTTAAAAGTTTCCCAAGAAGAAAAAATTTACGAAAAGATGATTAATGAAAGTGATGTGGCAGATGTTCATATTGCTCCACATACCTTAAAAGTGGCTGCAATGTTTACAATCCTAACTCGTTTAAAAGAGCCAAAGCGCGGCGACATTGATCTTTTAAAGAAAATGAGATTATATGATGGTGAAAATGTCGAAGGATTTAACTCTGCAGATGTAGAAGAGCTGAAAAAAGAATATCCGGAAGAAGGAATGAGCGGCATTGATCCGCGTTATGTCATTAACAGGATTTCCTCCACGATTATTCGCAAGGAAGTACAATCCATCAATGCGCTTGATGTTCTCCGTTCCTTAAAAGAAGGCTTGGATCAGCATCCATCAATTACATCCGAGTTGAAGGAGAAGTATTTAAACTATATTTCCCTGGCTCGTAAAGAATATGATGAATTGGCTAAGAAAGAAGTTCAAAAAGCATTTGTATACTCGTACGAGGAATCAGCTAAAACCCTTATGGATAATTATTTAGACAATGTGGAGGCATATTGCAATAAAGTGAAGCTTCGTGACCCATTAACAGGAGAAGAAATTAATCCAGATGAAAAATTAATGAGATCCATTGAAGAACAAATTGGAATCTCTGAAAATGCAAAAAAAGCATTCAGAGAAGAAATTTTAATCCGAATTTCTGCATATGCAAGAAAAGGTAAGCGATTCGACTACAATTCGCACGATCGCCTCCGTGAAGCAATTCAGAAAAAGCTATTCGCTGATTTAAAAGATGTTGTAAAAATTACTACATCCACCAAAACACCGGATGAAACACAATTGAAGAAAATTAATGAAGTGGTCGCTCGTCTCATTGATGAGCATGGCTATAATTCTACTTCAGCTAATGATTTATTACGATATGTAGGAAGCCTATTGAATCGATAAACATAAAGTGAAAGCGACCTACTCATCGAGTCGTTGGATCTAAACAGTACAAAAAACAAGGTAGGAGTAATTCCTACCTTTGTCTTTTATCGAAAAATAAGCTTGTCCATCGTTAGGCAGCAACACATTTCTCGCAATTACTTGTAAATAATTAAAAATTTCTGCATAGGATAGAGTATCAATATTTTTCTTTATCGTGATTTTGGTAACCAAAATATTGTATGTCATAAACACTTATTTGGTGACACTTTTAAAAAAATTTTTATAGGAGGGGAAAAGTTTCCATGTCTCAATCAGAACATCAACAATTTGTGATTTCAAATGAAGATTGGTCCCTCCATCGAAAAGGACATGATGATCAAAAACGGCATCAGGAAAAAGTACAGGAAGCCATTCGAAATAATTTGCCAGATCTCATAACAGAAGAAAGCATCATCATGTCAGATGGCCGTGATGTGGTCAAGATTCCGATTCGTTCATTAGATGAATATAAAATTCGCTATAATTATGACAAAAACAAGCATGTCGGCCAGGGGGACGGCGACAGTAAAGTGGGAGATGTAGTAGCAAGGGACGGAAATCCGCAGAAAGGTCCGGGCAAAGGCGAAGGTGCTGGAGACCAGCCAGGTGAGGACTACTACGAAGCGGAAGTGTCCTTAATGGAGCTGGAGGAGGCATTATTTAAGCAACTGGAGCTACCTAACCTGCAACGAAAGGAGCAGGATCTTAATACCGTCGAGGATATCGAATTTAATGATATCCGTAAGACTGGTTTAATGGGAAATATCGACAAGAAAAGAACGATGATGTCTGCCTTTAAACGAAACGCCATTCATGGCAAACCAAGCTTTTATCCAATCGTTCCAGAGGATTTAAAATTCAGGACATGGAACGAAGTCGAAAAACCAGAATCAAAGGCTGTTGTTTTGGCGATGATGGATACAAGCGGATCCATGGGGGTCTGGGAAAAATATATAGCAAGAAGCTTCTTCTTTTGGATGACACGTTTCCTAAGAACCAGATATCAATCCGTTGATATCGAATTTATTGCCCATCATACAGAAGCAAAGGTAGTATCGGAAGAAGATTTCTTTTCCAAAGGGGAAAGCGGTGGTACGATTTGTTCATCTGCTTACCGCAAAGCTCTTGGGTTGATCGAAGAAAAATATGATCCAGCAAGATTTAATATTTACCCATTTCATTTTTCGGACGGCGATAACCTTACATCTGATAATGCTCGTTGTGTTAAGCTTGTAGAAGAATTAATGAAGGTATCCAATATGTTTGGCTATGGTGAGGTAAATCAATATAACAGGCATTCGACTCTCATGACCGCCTATAAAAACGTCAAAGATGAAAAGTTCCGATATTATATTTTAAAACAAAAATCTGATGTCTTTTATGCGATGAGAAGCTTTTTTCAGAAGGAACAAGATAAGGCATATATTTAGAAAAAAACTACAAGTCATAGTTGGCTTGTAGTTTTTGTGTATTAGGAATTATAATATCTGAATTTGTTTTGAAAAACTCAGCATATTATTTAATCTGTGTGTTATACTGTATTCAACCTTTTAAGCTATAAATCATTTTACGGTATTCGTATTCATTACCTACTTGCTCGTTGAGTAGGTTTTTTTATTCATGATTTTTCCAGAAACATTTAAAAACTCTAAGTTGGATTAGTATTCTAAGGAATCACATCGCCTTATTTTAATAGGTCTGTTTTAAATTAAGCTTTTTGAACGCTAATTGCTTATCCACACGAGGACCCTTCTCTGTTACTTGTTTACTTTCGTCTAAATACTTGTACCCTTTACTTTGAATAGCAGAAAAGTGTACGAAAACAGCATTTCCATTTTCACGTTTAATAAAGCCGAAGCCTTTTTCTGAGGGAAACCATTTAGCTGTACCTTGTTCCATTGTTGCCTCCTAGTGTGTAATCACACTATGTGGTACTATCCCTGCTCAAAGTGACCATCAAGACGAAAAGTCGATACTAATACGCTCCTTTACACCGAACAAAAATAATTCTAAAAAGGCAGCAATACTATCGTTAAACCTTTCTAACCTAGTTAATGGGGAGGCGATTTGAAACTAAGTTTGAGTATTTCGGAAATTCCTTTTTCTAAATAAAATGAGCTTATTGTTAAAATTAATGTTACAGTTAGAAAGTAAATTTTAAAATTTAGTAGGTGAACAACATGATTGAGGTAAAAACATCTCCAATAAGTAATGGAGAATTCAATAGAGGGGTATTTGCTACATGTGATATTAAAAAAGGACAGCTTATACATGAAGCACCTGTCATTGCTTATCCGAACGACCAGCATCAATACATTGAGCAAACCATACTCGCTGATTACGCTTTTGAGTATGGGATAAATCATTCTGCAATCCTTTTAGGTTATGGAATGCTGTTTAACCATTCTTATGAACCTAATGCAAATTATGAGATTAATTTTAAGAATCATACATTTGACTTCTATGCTTACACAGATATAAAAGCAGGGGATGAGATTTTTATCAATTATAATGGCGATGTTGATGACAAAGATCAACTGTGGTTTGATCAGGACTAAAATCAAAATAACAATGTAATTAATTGCGTGCCAGATCAGTTATAATTAGAATTTCGAATAATTAAGATTTTTGCTCTTAATTGAACGGATGCGCGTAAAGAGCCTCCGTCTAGCGATAAATATGGAGGTGTAAGAGATATGAATAAACGATGGACAATCGACAAAATTAAAGAATTTGTTGAGAACAACTCGGAGAGTAAGTTGTTAACGACAGAATATCACGGTTTTTCTCAAAAGTTACTATTTAAATGTGCATGTGGCAGCAATTTTGAAAAAACATTTACGAAATTCAAAAATAATCACCAACGTAAATGTGAAGTATGCCAACCGCCAAAAGCATCGCGCTAAACGTATATCTCCATACGAGCTTGCTTTATCTCATTTTAGGAAATTTTCAAGCTTGAGTATTTAAAAAAATGACTAAAATCACTTTACTGCCTATTGTCTAATTAGTTGTGAGGTGATTTTTTGTTGCTTTTTTTTACAATTGCCGAAAAGTATGTGAAGTAATGTACTGATGCTAACGGGGGATTAGCCTAAAAAGCAAAAATTTTTGTGTTTACGAAGGAGAAACTTTACTCAATTAACACCTATTGATATGTAAATTATAGAGACAGTGACTTTCATTAAAATAAATTCCTAACCAACATTGCAAATAGACCTTAAGTTTATGTCCTATCCAATTATGATTACCCCCAATTAACATTAACCACTGACCTATTGATAATTTTCTTGTAAAAATCCAATAACACACTATAATTATAAAAAAATATAAGGCAATTATTTTAAGAAAATTCATACCAGCATTCTCTAATGAGATTTTGGGATAGTAAAATGGTTCAACCCGATAGAATGATAAGGTATTAAAGTACCTGAAGAATGATGACGTATCAATAAACTGAGGTGGCCGCGAAGATACAACGCTTGTTCTCAAGAATTATTTCTTTGAGGTGAGAGTTTTTTTTTGCTCTACTTTTCTAATTATAATCAAAAAGTTCAAAGAAAGGGGAAAAACGATGAATCCAATCATGTTAGATGTTCCTTTACAACTAGAAACAGAAAGACTAGTTCTTCGCGCACCGCATCTAAAGGGAGACGGAGAAATTGTAAACGAAGCAATTAGAGATTCCATTCATGAATTAAAAGCGTGGTTGCCATTTGCCCAAGAACTTCCTACTGTTGAGGAAACCGAAATAAATTTAAGAAATGCCCATATACATTTTTTAAAGAGACACAGTTTTCGTTTTCTTATCTTCTGTAAGGATGGCAATGATTTTATAGGAACTGCGAGCCTTCAAGGGATTGACTGGAACATTCCTAAATGTGAAATTGGATATTGGATTCATACAAAATATAGCGGGAATGGGTATATGACAGAAGCAGTAAAGGAATTAGCTCACTTTGGGTTAAATTACATCAAATTTAGAAGAATGGAAATAAAATGTGAATCAACAAATGTTAAGAGTCGTGCTATCCCAGAAAAACTTGGGTTTGTGTTAGAAGGAATTTTAAGAAATGATGATTTATCCGCTGATGGCTGCAATCTGACGGACACTTGTCTATATTCAATAATCAAGTGACATTGTTACCATTAACTTAACCTAATAAGTTTTAGACCAGCTGCCAATTAGGTGGCTTTTTTTTCGGCTGACAATGGAGAATAGTGGAGGAAGGATTAAAGACAGAACATGTAGAATTGATTTTTGAAAGAGGGTTTGGAATTCATTTTTAGATATTTTGGTTACATATAGAGGCATGACGACAAAGGGACATTTGTTTCTAATTTTCAACCTGTTCCTATGTCACTCATGTCATCCTTTTTGGTCATATATTATTTAAAAGGGGATGTCTGTTTGTCGAGGATAGCAATTATTTCAGATATTCATGGTAATTTAACTGCGTTAGAAGCGGTGTTAAAGGATATTGAAAAACGTGATGTGGACCAGATATTTTGTTTGGGAGATCTGGTGGGGAAAGGGCCACGTGGTTCGGAGTGTATTAAACTTGTAAGAAAACATTGTGATAAGGTCATTCGTGGGAATTGGGATGTATTTATCCGAGAGGAGACAGATAATGAAATTCTTAAGTGGACGCAAAGCCAGCTAACAGATGATGATTTTAACTACTTGGCCACCTTACCTTTCTATATTGAATTTGAGTTAAACTCCAAGCTAATTCGTTGTTTTCATGCATCACCGAGAAGTGTTTTTGAGCGAATTGCACCTGAATATCACCCAATAGAAAAATGTTTGTCTCTTTTTGAGAATAGTAAAGAAACCGAATCTCTTCATTCGAAACGTACTCCAGACATTGTATTTTATGGAGATATTCACTTAACTTTATTAAGAAGTTATGAAATCGGTATCCTTTGCAATGTAGGAAGTGTAGGGTTAGATATAGTTGATGCAACATATGTAATTGTGGATGGTTCGCATGGAACGAATTCGATTAACTTTGTACGTGTTTCTTATGATAGAGAAGCAGAGCTTAGGGCTGCAAGGGAACTAGGGATGGCAGGTTATGAGCATTATTACAAAGAGATTATGTACGATCTATTTATGAAAACGGAATGAAGAATGCAGTGTTAGAGTTTATCTATGGTGTTTTAAGGAATGAGAAGTTTTCAGAAAGAGAAGTCTTATAGTGTTTATAAACAGAAACCCTCCAATTAGGCTGGAGGGTTTCGTAACTTACTAGTACTTTTTAAAAAATATATTCATATAAACAACCATATTTCACTAACACAAATTCAGCTATTCACACTTACTTTCACCTGTGTACGGTTTCCCATCATGAAAAATACGATGCTTCCCAGTACTATAAGTGAAATTGTCCAAAACATGATTTGTCCATGATAGTGACTTAGCAAAAATCCTCCCATAACGGGACCTAAAAAATTGCCTATTTTTCGAAATTGGCCGGCTCCAAAATAGGTTCCTCGTAAATGGTCAGGGGCGAGCTGGTCAATCATGAGACTGTTGGATGGAAAGATGAGTATTTCCCCAAGGGTTAACATTATAATGGCTAGAATTGCTGTAATCCAGCCATGAATAAAACTGCACAGCAATAAACCAAGTACCATGAAGCCTGCGCCAATATTCATTACCTGCATAGGTTTATACCGTTCTACTAAATGACTGACTGGCATTTGCAAGATTACTACCATTACCGCATTAATCGTTAGCAGAACAGAAAAGACATAAACCCCATTATGGAGCGTTGATGATAAAAATTGTGGCAGATTAGAATCTATTTGAGCATAGCCAATATTGACAAGGATAATCCCAAGCAATAAATAGAGAAGAGCTTTATCTGTTCTGACAATTTTTATTGCTTGCCCAAACGTTACCGATTTTTTTATTGCTTGTTCGGATTCGGTGATCGAAATTTTTCTCATAAGCATGAATAAAATAACGGCATATATAAGATAGATGCTGCCTGTAATAGCAAAGGATAACTTTGCTGAAGTACTGGCCAAGTATGCACCTAACAAAGGACCAACAGATGCACCGATATTAATTGCAGTATATCTTAAAGAATATGCCCTCATTCGGTTTTCTTTCTCGGTCACATCTCCCATTAATGCCTGTGAAGTTGGTTCAAAAAAAGAATTGCTAAGTCCATTTAGGGCATTCAGCAATATAAACCATCCTTGGCTTTGCGTAATAGTAAAGCCAAAATAAACAATCGAGATAGAAAACAATGCAAACTGCATGACCTTTTTCCTACCAAAGCGATCGGATAAATGCCCCCCCGATAAATCCGCCAACTGTTGCCATTAATGGACTCATTCCAACCGTTAATCCAATAATAATTGGCGGTAGATCCATGTGTCTGGATAAATAAATGGACAGAAAAGGCAAGGTCATAAAGGCAGACCCTCTTGAAAGTATTGTTCCGATTAACAATACCCATACAATTGGATGAAAATCACTAAAATACCCCTTTATTTTGTTCATAGGAACATCCTCATTTCTTGTGGCTTTTTTCTGGTTGGTTATTTATTTTACGATTTCTTCCATATAATAGCACCAATAACTCTATAAGAATATTACTTGTTTTTTATACTTTTCCATTAGGTAATCTTATCAATAGATTAAAAATATTTATATTTGAAAATAACACTCTTATGAATGGTGCAAAAACTAAATTTAGATAAGAAGATTGAAAATTGATTGTCCGATTCAAACATAATAAACAATGAAGTAACGGGGGATATAGCTCAAATGCAAAAAAAGAAGGAATTCCGATCTATTTGTTCGGAATGTCCCACTTGTTAGGTACTGTTTATTCAGATGTTCCAAAATGATTATTCTTTAATAATCAATCCCATTAGTGTTGCAAACTGAATGGCTTGATAAGATGATACCTTGCAGCCCTTTAAGCTTTCGATGGAAACCGTAATGGTATCAAAGGCAGACGAACTAATATCAATCCCTTTTAATGATGTTTGATCAAAGTTTGCTCCATCAAGGTCACATTTTTGTAATTCCACATTTTTTAAGTTTACAATCATAAAAATCTGTATTTTTTAATGAAGCATCTGAGAATATTACCTTTTCAAGCTTTGAATTGCCGAATGTAGCCAAGTTTAAAATGGAATTTTCAAATTTGACATTACCCAAGCTAGATTCTGGAAAGGTAGTACCGAGTAACTTACAGTTAATAAATTGAACTCTGTGAATAGATGAATTGCTCATATTAACATTAGAAAAATCACAATTCTCAAAACGTACGTCTGTAATATCAATATTACTAAAATCAGAATTGGTGAACTTGCAATTTTTAATCACTGCACTATATAGATGTACTCTATCGATAGCTTCATTTTCAAAATCAGAGTCAGTGATGTTACACATTTCTAGTATTGGGTCTTCTTCATAAAAAATATCGCTAAAATTTCTGGCAGATAGCTCTGGAGCAATTTTTGGAATATCAATTTTCATGGTTTACCTTCTTTCAACGCCAAATAGAATGCTAATTAGTAAAATACAATATATCATACTCAAAATGTGGTTAGCTACTGATATGTTAGATTTGTAGTTGTTTACCAAAAGATCCATCTGCCAATTTGGTGGCTTTATGTTATTTGGCTAAAGGGCGGGTTAGCACAATAAGGGTGTTGAATAAGTAAATATGAATTCAGGCTAGTTGAATAAACAAAAAGCTGATTTTTTGGATGAGGTGATAAAAATTGATTAGTTACAGAAGAGAAGTTAGATTGAGAGATTTAGAAATATTTATGTTATTTAAAGATAATGTTTCTATGGGGTATTTAATTATTGAAGATTTAAGAAGACCACTGAATGAAAATGAGCTACAGCGATTGCCATTTTGCATAATGGATAAAGAAGACATTGAAGATATTAAAAATACAATCAAAATAGATACCGTATTAGATGGTGACGATTACAGTGACGAGGATAAAGAAATTTTTGAAGAAATTGCCATGGATTTAGTTGACGGAAAACCTCATTGTGCTTATTTAATTAAAACACATGTAAACGAGAAATTCTTCTATGATCTCCCAGTAGATCCTGGCCCGAAGGATTATCAAAAATTATTAGATCTAGTAGGATCAAATTTTAATATTTCAAACAAAAGTAGTTTTGAGGATGATCATTTAATGTATTTATCTCAAGACTAAAAAATGAGGCTGGGATATAGCTAGCTTCTTCAAATACACCTTTCTCAATTTTTGTGTGTGAATTTTACCAATACCTAAAAAAAAATGGCAACCACACCATTGAAAATCGGTATAATTATCGGCAGTACGCGTCCGGGGAGAGTCTTTCCGCAAGTAGGGAATTGAATCAAGGGTATTGCAGATCAACGCCTTGACGCATTATATGAGATTGTTGATATCGCAGACTATAACTTGCCGTTCTTCGGAGATCCTGAAGGAGAACAGAGCGTTATGGCTGCTTGGGCGAACAAAATCGCTGTTTAGATGGTTTCCTGTTTGTCACTCCAGAATACGATCATAGCATTACCGCAGCTTTAAAAAATGTACTGGATACTGCAAAAGTAGAATGGTATAACCAATTACAAGTCGCAGACGTTCGCACACATCCCGCGCTCCATTTATTAACAGGATTTGATCATTATACCATGTTTAAACCTGAAGAGTTACACAATTCCATGTAAACGAAATGTTGAATCAAGTGACAGTCTGGTCTACTGCATTAAGATCAATACGAGGGCGGAGGGCAATAAGTTACTGTGTGTTAATTTTACGATACAACTCTTCCAATTGGGAGAGCTTGTTTGCTTAGAGTGTCGATTCATGGAATCAGGTTAAGCTGGACCGAAGATACAAGGAAACAAATGAAAATACGACTGTTTTGGTGTTTCATCACTATATCAAGAAGTAAAACCTCCATGCAGCAAATAACTTGATGATTGAGGATTATTAAGAACAGGAGCTGTCTACCAAATCCTAATAGATGGGTAGACTGAAACCCTAAGTGGACCAAACAATGATGCGGATGCACATCTACCATCATAAGTAAAAATACAAGGGTTGAGAAACTATGTTACTGTATATCGATGGTCAATTAATTGTCATATGATTATATGAAATAAATGAATCGAGAAAACGCTTGTTCAAGTATAGGACGCGGTAGTTCAACAACAAAAAATAATGTTGTTGCGGTAAATGAGGTAATCTGCGTATAAAAAAGGATAGATGAATACAGGATTCTTCCTGTTCATCTATCCTTTTTCTTTTACATAGATAAAATATGTGACATTATAATCAAGTATTTATTTCTAAGGTATCTTCATTATTTTATTGACGTTTTAATAAAACCACAATAACCTATTTTTTGTTTTTTATCATATTTCATTAAAAATCTGCATTTCCTGGTGTACGAGGGAATGGTATTACATCGCGGATGTTTTTCATTCCTGTTAAATACATGACAAGTCGTTCAAACCCAATTCCATAGCCAGAATGCTTTGTACCGCCGTATTTTCTAAGCTCGAGATACCACCAGTAATCTTCTTCTGTCATACCAAGTTCTTTAATTCTATTTGCAAGAACTTCTTCTCGTTCTTCACGTTGGCTTCCCCCGATTAACTCGCCAATACCAGGAACCAATAGGTCAGTCGCAGCTACTGTCTTGCCATCCTCATTCGCTCTCATATAAAATGCCTTAATTTCCTTCGGATAGTCGGTTACGAAGACTGGACGCTTGTAAATTTCCTCGCTAAGATAACGTTCATGTTCGGTTTGTAAATCTGTTCCCCATTCAACAGGGTAGTCAAATTTCTGACCGGAATTCTTTAATAATTCAACTGCTTCGGTATAAGTAACTCTTCCAAAATCAGATTCTAATGCATTCTGCAATCTTTCAATAAGTGTTTTATCAATAAAGCTATTAAAGAAGGTCATTTCTTCCGGCGCATGTTCAAAAACGTAATTAATGACATATTTGACCATTTCTTCTCCGAGGTCCATGATATCCGGTAATTCTGCAAAGGCAACCTCCGGCTCAATCATCCAGAATTCTGCGGCATGTCGTGCTGTATTAGAATTCTCTGCTCTAAAGGTAGGACCAAAAGTGTACACATTACGGAAAGCAAGTGCAAAGGTTTCTGCATTTAATTGACCACTAACCGTTAGGTTGGTTTCTTTTCCGAAGAAATCTGCACTGTCATCCACTTTTCCGTCTTGCGTTTTTGGAAGCTGGTTCAAATCCATTGATGTTACACGGAACATTTCTCCGGCGCCTTCTGTATCACTTCCGGTAATAATTGGTGTATGCACATATACAAACCCTTTTTCTTGAAAGAATTTATGAATGGCATAAGATGCAAGAGATCTTACTCTGAAAACGGCTGAGAAGGTATTTGCTCTCGGACGTAAGTGAGCGATTGTTCTTAAATATTCAAGGGAATGTCTCTTTTTTTGTAAAGGATAATCTGTATTCGATAATCCTTCCACAACAATTTTTGTCGCTTTAATTTCAAAAGGCTGTTTCATTTCAGGGGTTGGCACAAATTCACCTTCTACTAAAACGGAAGAGCTAATAGGTAACTTCGTAATTTCTTTGAAGTTATCGAGATTATCCTCAAAAACAACTTGTACACTCTTAAAGAATGTTCCATCGTTTAACTCCATAAAACCAATGGTTTTGGAATCACGAAGAGTACGGATCCAGCCTGAAATTTGAACTGTTTTGTCTTTAAAATTATCTTGATTTCTGTATAAATCTTTTACTACAGTTTTAATCATAATTAGTCTCCTTATGGTAATTTTTTCACAATAAAAAAAGCCTCTATCCCAATAAAAAGGGACGAAAGGCTAACTTCCGCGGTACCACCCAAATTGTCATAATATGACCAACTTAACGCTAATATTGCTTACCCCAGTCCATAACGTGCTGGTAACGTCTAAGCCTACTTAAGATATCCCTTTCGGTTAGAACTCAAAGGTGTTCTTCATTCATGCTTCATCGCCAGGCTTCCACCGTCCCCAGCTCGCTATCGAATATAGCAAAAACTACTTTCCTCTTCGTCGATTTTATAATATGTAGTTTTCAAATGGATTTTTATTGTAATAATTTATCACAAAACCTTATCCTTTGTCCAGTTGCCACTAAAGAATAATCATGGGAATCAATATTGATGCAGGAATTATATAGTAAATTTTCAAAAAGTACTTAGCTATAGATCAATGAACGTGAAAGTTAGTATTGCAGGAGAAGTTCGATATTTTTAAATAAGTAAACTTAATGATTTCTAACAGAAGGATGGACTTTATACCCATCCTTATTTTTTATTTATTTGCTAGAATATATATGGCGTTTACTCTTTAGTCAAATAAAGTAAAATTCATAACATAATGAGGGTGAAAACATGGATATCCATACATTAAAAAATTGGATTCTTTCTTTCTTTCAATTATATGAGCTTAACCATCATTGCAGCTGTTGTAGTGGGAATGTTAATCATACGATGGGTTCTTCTTTGGAGTTTAAAAAAGCTTCCCAAACATTATACAGCATTAAGAAGTATCGTAAATTGGTTTACTTTTTATGGAACTCTGCTTTTTTTGCTCCTATACTTTTCAAAAGCAAAATGGATGTTTGCCAAGATATTTAAATTCGGGAAAGTGGATGTAACGCTATTCCTAATTATCGTGGCTGTATTAATCATTTCTTTAGCTAGTAGAATTTCCAAAATTTCAACCAATGTTCTACTACCAGGTATATACAATCGATATCATTTAGATAAAGGTACAAGATATACTTTCGACCGAGTTGTCCATTATTCCATTATGATTATCGCCATTATTGTCAGTTTAACGACAGTGGGGATAAATCTGAGTGCATTAACTATGTTTGCGGGCATTATCAGTGTTGGAATTGGGTTTGGACTACAAAACATTGCTTCCAACTTTATCTCTGGGGTTATTATCTTGTTTGAACGGCCGATAAAAGTCGGGGATCGTGTTCTTATTGATAACGTTATTGGAGACGTTGAAAAAATTAATATGCGCGCGACTATCATTAAAACAGTTAACAATGAACATATTATTGTCCCAAATTCCTATTTTTTAGGAGAAAAGGTCGTCAACCGTTCGTTTAGTGATCCAAGAATTCGATTATCTATTCCATTTAATGTGGCATATGGAACGGATGTAGAAAAACTAAGTGACATGCTCATGGAGGTGGCAAGAGAGGAAAGCTTGGTTTCACCAGCAGTTTTAATGGATCCGGAACCATCTGTGAGTTTTGTAGGATTTGGAGATTACTGTCTTAATTTCGAATTATCTCTCATGATATCTGATCCTAATCAGCTAGGTTCAATAAAAAGTAATATTAACTTTAGAATAAATAAGCTATTTATGGAAAATAAAATACAATTTCCGTTTCCACAACGGGATTTACGTATCAAAAGTATCGATAATGAGGCAGAAAAATATCATATTTTTTAATACACAAAAATGAATTAAAAGCTTCCGTGCAGTAGTTATAAGCACGGAGGCTTTTTAGTCTCAGTAGATAGAACTTTCGTTTTTTTGGTAACAAATATTATCTTCTTCTAAATTCTATATCTGAGTTCTGAAGGTTGATTTTTCATTAAAAATAACGCTTCATTAGTTAAAGACTGGGGGATACGATGAAATTACAACCTGAAATCTTTTTATATTCTCAAGCAAAAATTATCATTCATTGCTAAAAATTAAAATTCAAAAGGAAAAATAGAGCAACCTGGCTTTATATATAGATGAAAAGTAATGGGAGCAATAGTTGAAGATGAAGCCGCAACTTATGCGGCTTTTTTTCTTGAAGGCATGGGCGTGTAAATGTAAGAAGGAATAATTAAATCCTACTCGAATATAAAGAAACAGGGAATAAAAAACGGAAGGCTGTGAAGATTAAATGCTTGATGAAAAAAATGGGAGTTCAATCTTGGGATCGGTCTTAGCGGTTAGTCTCAGTAAAAAGCATACATTTAGTAAAGACAATCAAGAGAGTATAAAATTGGTAGAGGGTTTAGGGGTTGAAGGCGATGCACACTTTGGATCAACCGTGCAACATCGTTCGAGAGTAGCTCAAAATCCGAATCAACCCAACCTAAGACAAGTGCATTTAATTCAAAATGAGTTATTCGAGGAGTTAGCAGACCGTTTTATTATTAGACCTGGACAATTAGGGGAAAATATAACAACTGTAGGAATAAATCTTATTGAATTACCAACTGACACAATTTTATCTATAGGTGAGTCTGCGATTATTAAAGTAACGGGCTTACGAAATCCTTGTGCACAAATAGAGAATTTTAAACCGGGTCTATTAAAGGCTGTTTTGGATAAGGATTCAGATGGAAATCTAATAAGAAAAGCTGGAATAATGGGCGTTATATTAAGCGGGGGAGTAGTGAAACCAGGTGATCGCATCTGTGTTGAATTACCTGCCAAACCTTTTAAGAAACTTGAACGTGTTTAAAGCTGAATGGTGGAATTAATTTTAGTTAATATGGCACTTATTAATTCGAAAATAAGGGCTATCCAAACATTGGCTAAGAGGTAGGATTGCTCATAACAGCGAAATGAATGGGAAAATTAATTAAGATGGTAAAATGTCTGCGGAAAGAAACATGATGAATATTGAATAAAAAGAGATTGTTTTCGTGAACTTAGGTAAAAGATATAGGGTCTTTCATCAGTTGCGAAGAATGAGTCAGGACAAAATAAAATTTATGGATTTTTCAATTTATAGATATCGCGGGGGTACGATATGAAACTGCAGGTTAAAATGTACAACAGCATTATTCGGAAGAACGGTCACATTCGCGTTTTGTTCCATCTGCCGAGTAGGACGTTGCCAGCCATGAATGATAAAAGCATCCGACGTGGATGCTTTTTGTGAGAATTTAATTTCTAAATACGTTGAAACTTTGAATGAATACCTAAGGGATATTTTTGCTATTTCTGTTGCTTGCCTGTTTTAGCTACTTCTGTATTTGGAACAGACTGAGGAGAATGGTGGTCTACACTTCCACCATTAGGCGGACCAAAAGTATGAGCATCATCCGTAATCTTAGCTCCTTCTGAAAAATTATCCTTTGTTTTTTTCAAATCTTTCACCTCCATTTTTTAGTATGTGTTTTCCTTTTCATAGTATTAATTGGATTTATATTCTGCCTGATAGGAATTAAATCCAGCGTGAACGGATAATAAGGTATCAGCGTAACCAACTAACCGATTGACTACTTCGTCTGCAATGGCGTATACAAGTGGGTGAAGTTCCGGGTGGAAAAGCTTTTCGTCATCAAAGATAATCGTTGTATTAATAAATATCTCCTTATTTCCATACAGGTTATAATGAATAATTGCCTTTCCTGCAGCTCCACCAGTTTGAGGATCCGCATAGTTCTTCATAAAAATGTACCATTCTTCAGCAGTAGCGGAACGGAAATTCTTTGTAAATTTTAAGGAATGCACTTCCTCCTCTATTTCTTTGTTTGTCTGCAAATCTACAATTGTTTTATCCTTTTTCATTTGTAGTCACCTTTACACGTATGGAAACCTATGACAATATTTGGCACTTCCTCGGATTTCTTAATTGCAGACTCAATTTTGTCATTCAGGCCCATATGGATTCTTTAGCAAAAGTTATGCTGCTTTAAGGTATTGACGATTTGTTCTATTGAGATTTTTTCATCATCAAATTCAACTTTAATTTCGCCATCAGAAGTGTCTAATAATACTCTTTCAATGCCATCCAACTGATGTAGGAGACGTTCGATTTCTTGAATCGGTTTCTCGGATGTTGCGTCATTAACAAAAATTGTTTCTTCTGCCATTTATGTTTACTCCTTTAAAGTGATTTCTTTTATTTTCCCCGGAAATGAAAACATCAAACGAAAAAATAACTTCCCTTTTTTGGTAACTTATAAGTTGTATCGAAAAGAGCATCTTTTTTAGGAAACCTCTGTTGAAGATATTAAAATTCAATAAGAAAGATAACTGGGTAACTAACTGAATTCTGTTGTATGTTTACGGCGATTGTGGCTTTTGATATTGTAGAGGATGCAACTGGAACAGTTGGCACTGTATTACATTGGTCAACTGTAATGGAAGTTCTAGATTATGAGGAATATGTAGGAGAGTATAATCTATATATAACGATTGAATGGAGCAAATCTAATTCACTAACGAGTGAGTTAATCGAAATAATTAACGCACATTGTTTGAATTTAGTAGGCCAACCGATGCAGTCTGCAAATTAGAGATGGGAAACTAAACGACTGCTTTATGATAGAAAAAATGCACCTCAACTTTATTTGGGGAGCAACTCCATTGTCAATGGATTTTCCAGATGGGAGAACATGCCTGCAGACTCCTTGTTGAGGTGTAATATTATTAACTTGGTAATTTACTTCATCATTTTCAGTTAGGGGGATCCACATTACAAGGGTAAGGAGAATCGATACTTGAAATGGTCAAGAGGGAGTTGAATGTGTTTATGGAATAGATAAGTTCATTTCTTATCTTCAGCGCTTTTCACCAGTAATGCCTCTTTTTTCCGTCACATACGATATATCTTATTTTTAATCCGTTCATTTCTAACAGCCTTTATATCTTTAATATATCCATTTGACAAGGCAAATTCAGCATATTGTCAGTTGTATAAAAGCGTTTCAAAAGAGTAACTTCCTGTATTTGATATTTAAATCAAGCCTTTTTCTGTATTTAGTGAATTCGTTATCCGTGAAAATCACCTGTATTTTGATTAACTGTTACGTAGGGATTTTGATCCGTATCCACTTCCTTAACCCAAACTTCCCAATTTCCATTACCTATATACTTATAGTGACTAGGGGTAACATGATAACCGTTATATAATTCTTTCTCAAATGTTTTTACCCAGGCACCTGTCGGTTGGTTTGTAGCTTGATTGCCAGTATGGGCTGAACTTGTTTCTTTATTAGTCGTTCCATTTTTATTCGTCGTTGTGAAATCATTATTAGAATGCGTATTTTTGTTGGACGTATCGCTTGAATTTGAAATCGTCGAAGCCTGATTTTTTGTTGTCGAGCCACCTGAAGAACTGTTACAAGCAGACAATGAAAATAATAATATGGCAGATAATATAGTAGGGATAAAAATTTTCAATTTTAAAACTCCTTTCACTTATACATTCTAGCAAAACGTGGTAATTATATGGAAGGTCTAATTAGAAATAATCTCTAGATTATTCAGTTAACTGCATCTATCACTTTTCATTATATGTATCTTGAAGAATTAGTGTTTAATGCTGGATTTTGCATACCTAGAAACTTTTACTACCCGTATAAATACCAATCGAGGAGTTTTATTTTGCAATAGGATTATTTAAATTATGTGGTTTAGTATTTGATGTGGGCAATCGTAGAAGAAGAAAGTGCTAAAATAACGGTAAACTTTAATTGTTTGGGGGAATTTAATTGAAGAAACCAGTTGAGGATCTATTTATGCAAATGAAGGAGAAAATATAGGGAATAACATTGAATTCATTAAGAGTAACGGATGAAGTTTTGGGGGATTTAGTTGCCAGATAGTCGAAGAAGGCAAAAAGATAGATGATATTGATTAGGAATTTCTTTAAGTAATGGAACCGATATATTATATTACAAACGACAGTGTTCAGACAATTTCATATCTGTGTTTGTTGGAAACATCCTTGTATTGCAGATAATGACCATCAAACATGGTTCGGTACTGACATTTTTATGGTAACCAAAAAGTAGAATTAAAGTTATTTTACAAGAATCCCCTTTTATATTGAACCATAAGGGGATTCTTGTGCCTTGTTATGTAAAGATGTTTTTGTATTAAAAGCAAGTAACAGAAGCATTCCAAAAATACAAGCTGTACCAACCCATTGGAATATTCCAAAGGATTCTTTTAACCAAAAAACGGTTGTAAGCACAGCTGAAAGAGGTTCTAAACTACCTAATAAACTTGTTTCTTTTGGTGTCATACTTTGCAGGCTCGCTATAAAAAACCAAAAGGCAATCATGGTTCCAAATATGATTACAAACGCTAAAAATAAAAATGTCTTAACTGTAAAATTAGTAAAATTTCCTTGCCATATTGGATGAACAAAGCTCAGTGCAATACCACCGATAATCATTGCCCAACCAACTATTACAATTGGAGAATACTTTTTTAGGAGTTCAACAGCATATAGTGTGTAGAACGCAGCAGCTACCCCTGAAAGAACGCCCCAAAAAACAGCAAGTGATGACACAGATAACTGTGTTATAGATCCATTAGTTAACAAGAAAAAGCAACCAACTATGGATAGAACCATAATCATTAAATCACGTTTTGTTAATACGGCTTGTTTTCGCAAAATGAAATAAAAAATAATCATAACGGGAGATAAATTTTGCAGGAGAGTGGCAACAGCTGCATTTCCATAGCTAATGGAAGCCATATACGTATATTGAACTCCAAGCATTCCAATGGCTCCAAATATTATTAGTGGAATAGCAGTGCTTCGGTGTTTCCATACTCTAATGATTTGCGAGCGATCCTTTCCAAAAAGCTTTACTGATAAAAGCAATAAGCCTGCTATTAATAGACGAGTAGTCACAAGCCAATTTACATCGATTGATTGATATTTAAACAGTTGTCCAGAAACAGTTCCGCCAACACCCCAAAAAATCGCCCCTGTAATCACAAGAATGAAGCCTTTCAACCTATTAGTTTTAATCATCCTAAGTCGCCAACCTTACATATAAAAATAGTGTTATTA
>Ga0224731_1035_pt1 | contig 20850 bp, 25 predicted proteins | sample IA1ulk_2_FD_161639 | JGI IMG/M metagenome (GOLD analysis project Ga0224731, IMG submission 161639) | Enriched cells from agricultural soil in Iowa, United States - IA12soil_GW_FP2(bulk) | ecosystem: Environmental > Terrestrial > Soil > Agricultural land | place: USA: Iowa | collected 2017-05-08 | reverse complement strand
GCGTGGGAGGATATTGACCTAAAAGCAGGGACACTATCCGTCCGTCGAAATCTTGCAAAGGTTGGAGAGTTTACCCTTCCAAAAACTGCCGCAGGAGAAAGAACCATTAATCTGATAAGGCCAGCGATAGAAATTCTTCGCGACCAGTCAGAGCTAACTAGACTGAGCAAGCAGCACGATATCCCAGTAACTCAGAGAGAGTATGGCAGGAAGACTACTCACAAATGCACATTTGTATTCATACCGTCAGTTTCCGCCACAAATGGCAGATCAGGAGACCATTATTCTGTTGGTTCGATCAGCCAAAGTTGGGATGCTGCATTAAAGCGCGCCGGACTAAAACATAGGAAAGCGTATCAGTCCCGCCATACGTATGCATGTTGGTCTTTGTCTGCTGGAGCTAACCCAAACTTCATCGCATCACAAATGGGCCACACTAACGCCCAAATGGTTTATCAGGTTTATGGAGCTTGGATGGAGGAAACAAATAGCGAGCAAGTAGCCATGCTGAACCAGAAATTATCTGACTTTGCCCCACCCATGCCCCATAGCAAAGTTAGCAATAGTTAAACCCTTTATAAAACAATAGCATTACCACGCTAGACCTGCATATTCATAATGTGATGTATGGGTATTCAGTACTGTGGTTATGTACATTGTATTTGAGTTTAGGCACTGCATTACCGCAAAGTACCGAAAAGCATTACTGTGCTCTAAGGTGGTTTGCGGTAATTTTTTGCCCCATATATGCCCCATGCACCTCACATACACGGGTTGTCATCAAACTCGCTCAACGACATGTCATTGACGACATGCGTCACCACCCCGAATATTTCAAATCCTGTTTCTTCATCTGCGAACGTCACATCATCATAATTTTCTAGCTTGGCCAAACAAGGCACCGGCATAGTCAGTAATCGGCGCAAGACGAACTCGCCGCATAGAACTGCAACAACGACGCTTCCGTGAACCGGTCGCTTCGAACTGTCGATGACCAGTAGCGCATCTTTAAGCACGCCAGCACTTGGGCAGTAGTCAGGGCAACGCATGAAGTATGTTGCATGCGGTGTTTTGATAAATAGCTCATCAAGACTGATTGGCTTGTCTGTATAGTCTGCTGCTGGGGATGGAAAGCCCATATGTCACCTTAATTATTACTGTTTATATATACAGTATATTTTCGATATGGGCTGTTGTGAAGGGGAACGTGGGGATAGTCTGGGAAGATTCTGATTGGAAAGGAAATAAAAAAACCCGCAGCTAAGCGGGTTGGTTAATGTTGTTTCTCGTTATGCTACATCAGCACCAAGGATAAGATGGCGCAATGCCTCTACCCCGTTTGCGTTGTAACGGAACGCTTCTACTTGCTTGTTCGAGTGCGCAGATTTGTCGAGGAAGAACTTGCCGTACTGATCTGTTTTCAGGTTGTTGGCATTAGCCACACGTCCAATCTTCTGAGCAGACACATCAAGCATCTTGCCAATCTCTCCAGCAGTGTAGTAATGCTCTTCAATAACTGGCAGGGGAATGGCATCAAAACCAGCAACAGGGTTAATAATGTTCGCTGCCGCGCACTGTTTTGCTTCTGGACTCAGATGAGGCATCAGATCAAACAGACTGGTTACAGCATCAACGGACATTTTCAGTGTGCGAGCATGTCGGTATTCGGGTAGACCGCTTTTGCTTTTTGCTGGCAATACCTCACCAGCTTCAAGTTGACGCCAGCGCTTCGCCACCTTGTGACGTAAAGGTATGTTATATCCCATCATCAGAGTCATGGTTAAGTCTTGGTCAAGCCAGAACTCCTGATAGGTTCTCCCTTTGCTATCTTGGTAATCAGCCGAAAACTCGGCCGATTGAATATTGAGCGATTCGAACATTTTACGGCAGTCATCTAAAACGTGTTTGTGCTGTTTGCCAGTCAGCGCAGCAATTTCACGGCTAGACATCTTAGTGACAACGGATCTGACATTTGCTACATTCTTAGAAGTCATTCGACATTCCTTATTTGAAAGTTAGGGTTTGTGACATAGCCGCCAGCTCCACACTGGCGGTTTTTCTTTATGCGTCACTGCAACATTTCTTACGTAAGCTATTGTTTATCCCATTGGTAGTCATTTCGACCACCAATGACATCGCAGGTGTAAACTCGTCAGAATTGCGGGTAAAAAGCTTCGTTACTGACTTTGTATCTGCGTAACCAAGAGCTTGCGCCAGTTCTGTCGACGTAAGCCACGCGTTGTTATCGTGGACTACTGGATGGAAAGTAGTTTGCTGGAATGTAAGTTCATATTTAGTTAAACTGTTCATGTTGGTTTCTCTCAAGGTGGCCGACAAATGAAACCCCGTTCGTGTTCGCGCACTGCGGGGTTTCGCCATTTTTACTGACCATTCGCCCTTTCCTCTCTCAAGCAACGAGCCAAGCGCTGCACAATCGCAGAGTTAATTGAAATACCGTCCATCTCTGCCATACGGCGGATCTCTTCTTTCATGCGCTCAGGCAAGCGAAGTTGAAAACTTTGGCTTTTACGCCCTGTATACATTACGTCGTTCATTTATTACCTCTCGTTAAATGGTGTCAAGTTGGTGCTAGAACCAATTTAGCACTATTTATGATGATGTCAAGTAGGTGCTACTATGATAAAAATTTGCATCACGGGGTCTGTATCAATGAGTAAGTTTCCAAGCCAAGAGATGGATAGGTTCAATATTCGCCTGCCATCAGGAATGAGAGAAGCTATAGCCGAAAGGGCTAAAGAGAATGGTAGGTCAATGAATACAGAGTTAATATTCATCATTGATGAAGCTTTGAAATCACCGATACCATCACAAGTTGATAATTCTAGGTTCATGAAAACCTACAAAGACCTAGCAGAAAGAAAACCATCAACCCCAGAAGAGTTTGAGAAATGGGAGAGGGAAATGACTGACGTTACATTTTTCCTCATGGAGCAGATAACTTCTTATACCCAGATGTATCAGGCTCTAAAAAGTCTTCATAACAGCTCGATGGTAGATGTATTCAAAAACAAAAAGCCTACCTAACTGTTAAAGAGCACCTACTGGCGTGATTAAAGCGCCAGTTCAGTCAGGTGTAAAGGCATTAAATATCAGTGAATTAAATGAAATTATCTATGATGAGTTATGAATAGATATGGTTATGATGCAGTAACGAATTGTTACAAATCAGCAAAAAAACAACCTAACCCCACACGATGGTGCCCTCATAAGTGAGGGTGCCATGCGACTCTATGATATTGTCACTGCGCCGGAGTCTTGCATACGCTCCGGCGCAAACCAGATTACTCTTCTGCCATTTCTTCTTGCGCCATTTCTTCTTGTGCTGCTTTTTGAGCTAAATTCCAGATTGAATCCTGCGGCATTTCTACGCGAACAGAAAGGAATTGATCAGACGGTATATCGATGGGATCGCTTTCCGCATATCCGTCTTTGATGTTTCTGGCGAATGCAGGGGCGTCTGGATAGGTGCGGTGATAGGTTTTTACCAAAATAGAGCCATCAGCTTCAACCTCATAATCAAGCCAAAGCAAACGCTGGCCATTGCGGTCTTTTGGAATTTCAAAACCACCATCAACGCCGCCCCATGCTTTATCTGAGTGCAGGCTAAGAATATTGCTTATGTGGTACACGCCAACCCCTTCACGTGTCACCTGTGCTCCCTGTGATTCGTCATTGGTTTCAAACGAGCCATCAGAAAATATCTTAATAATGGGTGATGCTGTTTTGATGAAGCCACTACTATCTACTGTCGTATTTCGGGTGTCTCTCGTATAAACCAGAGGTGTAGCTTCATTACCAAATGCCCCCCTCCAGCATAGGCTTCCCGAATTTCCAGATGTGGCATAAGGAACAAAGAGTATTGTTCTATTTTTTCCTCTTAGACTGTAGCAAGTCGCATAGCTATATCCTGTGCCATTTTGCCCCACCACAGGGACACCAGCGTCGGGACCATCAGGCCCCAGTAACTTGTCATAAGAGCCATCAAACAATTTTGCCATGATGTTTACACCCGGAGAAATCGCATCAGCTTTCGCCACGATATCTGAATTGGTAAAATTATAGGCTTGCTTATTGAGTAGAATATTGCCTTTGTTAGCCCCCGTGTTCGCCCCAGCTGCGCTACCCAACGCGGATTTATCTGCTTTATTGGATAGCTGTGTGGTAATGCTATTCCAAGCAGGCCCCGTGAAAGTGCTGCCATCGGGTAGTTTAACGGTGATATTCCCTGTTCCACTGAATACCTGCTGCCAATTCTGTTTATCATAATTTAGGCCGCGCAGTGCCTGCGCTGTATCTGCTGCAAGCTGCGCGGTAATGGCATTCATGGCATCACGCGGAATGGCATACCATGCTGCGCCTGCTTGGGTCGGCCCATCATAATTTTTAATCAGCGTGACACTTGCCGCGCTATTGACTGTTTTCACAGGTAACGTATAGGTAACGCCGCCGACAACGGAGGCAATAATATCCCCGGCTTTTAAGTCTGTGCTGAATGCTGTTCCCGCCCCAGTTACTGCCGCTGAGTTATGCGTTAGCGTTATTGTTCCGGCTGACATATTTATTATTCCTCACTAAAATTTAAAATAGTCGCTTGCATCAAGCACGATTGATGGTGTGGATATATTTTGGAACTGTAACGTTACTCCTCCTGTATTTATTGTTCCCTCTATAGTCCCTCTCCCTCGTCTAATTTGACGTCCAGATATTTGCAATCCCATATTATAAATAGTCCAGACACTTCCGCTTCGTGTCCCCGCTTTCGCGGATCGCTCAAGGGGAACCATGGGACGAATAACACCGCTGTCTTTGTAGTCATTCGATATGGACACGGATGCGCCTAAATTAAATGGTGCATATTTACTGGAAAATACGAGCCGTTTGTTATCGTTCCATATTGCAAGCCCCCATGTATCCAGCTGCAATGCAAAATCAGATGCAAACACACAAATATATATTTCTATAGAGGTCGCGCCAGTAAGCCGAAGAACATTATCCGTACCCATTTCAACAATTGCGGCTGGATTGTTCCAATAACAAAATATTCTCTTATTCGAACCCGGTATATTGCTAGGCAGTACCCATCCATTTGATACCGTCAGCTTTTGGGCGTAAACACAATAACCTAACTTCATTGTGTCATTTATCTCTGTATATCCCCTCATTCCCTGCACGGCCAGCCCCCAGTGACCTGATGGTGCCTCCGGTACTTGGTTGTATTCATAAACATCAACGGTGAACCCATTAGGAAGACCGCCTTGTATTCCGGGTACAGCGGGACTAACGGTAAAAGTGATGGTATTTCCCGACTTCGACCAGCCTGTAATGGCATAAACCTGATCGTTATAAGGAGACGTACTTGATGAGGTTCCAACCTGAACACCGTCTCTTGGAACACATAAGACCGTCGAACCCGCCGTAAACCCAAGGTTAAAGCTATAGGACGTCCCAGTCCCTGAATTGTGCTTTATTTTTACCGTCCCGATATAGTTGAGAAGGCCCGCCGTATTTTTATCTATCCTAAGTCGCGTATTTCCATCATCACCGTAAATTGCCAACCCAAAATCTGACATTAGAATACCCCAGTCAAGTAGCCCAGTTGGACTTTTAATTGTCGTGATGCATTAGCAATACTGATTGTTACATTGTCTTGCTTCATCATTCCCAATGAATTAGAGCCATTAATTTCTATTGACCCTGTTCTAAACCCAATTTTCATACCTGAGCGACCAACAACATAATCATCTGATTGGAGATAGTCGGATATTTTCCCTGAATCAATAGAGGCTTTTTGTATAAACGCATCTCTAATAAAGACCTGCCCATTAACAACAAAAAACGCAGCCTGATAATTGCCCGGATCGCTGCCTGAGTAAATCCCGAACTGATCGGCGGCAAATACCACCGTGGATTTGTATGTACCGCCAGAAGGTTCAATACTCATGCCAAAACCGGTGTTATATTTCACCCCGTTCCGCACTATGCCCATATTCAGGGTGTATGACGCTTTCGCTGTACCATCACTCTTAACTTCAGCGTTCATTTTTTGGTTTACGGAGGATGTTAAACTGCCGTCTGGTCCTATCTGCGCTTGCACGTAACTGTCGAGACTAGAGATCGCTTTTTTGTTATCCGCAATGGCCGTTTGCTGCTGAATAATTTGTGCGTTGACTCCATCAAACTGAGACTTAACGCTCGTGGTTAATTGCGAGAGCGCCTGATCCACGCTGGCGATGGTTGTCGTGATGGTTAATATTTCTGCCCGTACCGCACCATACTGTTCAAATTGGCGTGACACTGTGCCATGATTTGCCAGCGCATCCTGAAAAATACCATCGAGATTGGTATCCACCCCTTCCTGCACGTTTTTGAATGCGTCAGAGTCACGAATGGCGTCATCAATAATGTCAATCATGCCGGGTATATCTGAAGAAGCCTGTCCGGATGCTTCGACAAAATTCGACACGCCAAAAGCGTTGCGCGTGCGAACATAGACATAATAGGTTTTATCCGCCTGCAGTCCGTGTAGCGTCCACTGGGTAGAACGACCGAGGAATTGAGTTTGGTCTTCAATAACAGCGGGCTCCGTAATTTTCGTCTGGCCCGAATACCAAAATTCAAATGACGTATCTGTAGTAGCGGAAATACGCATAACCGGTACCAGACCGGCTGATAACAGGCCCGGAGTCCAGATCACACTTGAAGGAGCTGGCGGAGCGCCAATAACCATACTGATTTGGGTTTCTGCACCCTTCATGCCGTTTTCGTTGCGGCCACGGACTCCGAGCGTGTAACTACCTGCATTCAGACCGTAAAAATCATATCTGAATTGATTCGTTTCGTACTGGGTGACAACCTTTCCATCATTCGTATAGACATAAAGCTCAAACACCAGTTTCTTGGTCGTGGTTGCGGTTTCCCATGTAGCAGAGGTCTGGACCGTCTCTGAGTTAGCGTTAATGATTCGCAGGTTTTCTATGTTCGGGACTCGATACCCATTCAACGTATCGTTCGGAATTTCGAATACCGCCCCCTCGTCAACGATTGCCTGTTTATTGGGATCATGCTGGGAAGCTGCGATGCTGTACGTAGAGTTGTTATCTGTCTCTGCCACGCTTAATATGCGGAACAATCGGGCGGAAACATTACTGGTAGAGATAGCAAATACGGTGCCGTCGCGAACCCATACTGGAGTCGTTTTCAGCGTTACGACTTTATCGGAGACGCGGGCTATTTCGTATTTAACGAACTTTCCATTGCTGCCCATGACTGACATGGTGTCTCCCTCGGATATAAGCGAGACATCTACAGCATCAACAGTAATATTTGCGCCAGAGTGCGACATAATTCGCCCGCCCAGCCGTGCGCCTGCATAGTCATTGTCCATGATTTCGACAATGTCGCCTGGCGTGAAGTGGATAGCATCTCGCGCCATCTGGAAAGACAGTCTGTTGCTTTCGCGCTTTGCAGTTTCCAGAAGCCATTTCCCAGCTCTCCATGCCTGACCGCGCGAGGTACAGCCGAACGCCTCCAGAGTGGTTTCGTTGTAGTTCCCTCTGGCAATCATCTCGTCGTCAGAAACATACTCTTTTACCTGCTCCCAGCCGTTATCAGGATCAGTCCATGAGACTACCACGGCGTTATATTTCTCTGAGCGTTTCACCGAGCTACGGCTGAATTTTCCATTAACCACACTGGCATTGGTAATAGTCGCTATCGGATCTTGAGGTGCATCTAGCATGACGGTAAGTCGCATGCCATCCCAAAGCGCCACACCACGAAACATACTGGCAATCTTATCTAGAATGTCTCTGGCCGTTGCCTGTTCGGTAATGTAGGCGTTGAGTGTCATGCGTGGTTCTTTCCCACCATAACCATCATCGATCAGTTGATCGCAATACTGAGACAGAACATAAAGAGCCCCATCATCTACGTCGATATATCCAGCCCGGCGCGCTAACCCAAAGCGCTCATTCTTCGCCATTTCACGGAATAGCCAGGCAGGGTTATTAGTCCATGCCTTTTTGAATCCTCCAGTCCACAGCCCTGTATATGTTCTGGCTATCGGGTCGTAATTATCAGGAATGTCGACAATCAGACCACGAAGATGGTATGTGCGGCTTGGTGTGTCGGTGTACTGGTCACGATCAATGACTGCGCCAGCAATAGCTGAGAATGGATAATTAAAATTGTCGTCGGTGATTTCTGTGTAGCTATTCCAAACAGTTCCATTCGTGAGAAGGTCACTGGTACTGTCAGGAGTAATACGGCGAACGCGGATATCAAATGGCTTGATATCAGGCGCGTCAATTACGTGCGCCTCCAGATATTCACCGGATATTTTTCCGGTGATAGTTACTGTTTTGGCAATTCCCCAACCGGATGCATTCGTTCGGGTCTCAATAACCATCGTTACAGTAGTATTGTTCTGATTACCCTTTGAGTCCTGCTCTACCAGCGCTGCCACCCCGACGTTAAAACGAACGCGGGTAACGTCCTGATCGGTCACGCTGCGAACGAGCGGTGTATCATAGGTGACTTCAGTGTTAACAATGGTCGTTGCTTCAATGGCCGAGAAACCGTTAATCGGTTCCTGAGTTTCAGATCCTGGACGCCATGCCACGCTAACACCATTCACACTCGCATTGCCGTTAGCATCGGTTACAGGCGTTTTATTCAGCATAAATGATGATAAATGTTGCTGATCAACCGGCCCATAAATTGGTCCTTCGCTGATAAGGTCGAGAACGCGGTAAAACTGTTTGGATTTGAGATTATCGTCGAGAAGTTTGGGGGTTGAGGATTTACCGCCACCAGAAGACATAGTTGCCCCTTAACTGATTGAGTCTGTCCAGTCCATATTGTTGGACGTGTCGATACCAAGGCTTATGACATTGCTACCAACCTGCATTTCACCCAGAAGAATGGGGACCGGATTTCCCTGACCCACACGGTTTTCCGCACTGGTGAATGAATTATTCGTGATGGAATTTGTTTCCGCTGCCTCAGCCGAGGTCTTGGTTTTCATGTTTCTGGCTGAATAAACGGAGTACGCGACTGATGCTGCGGCAAGACCGATGGCAATCCAACCGGCAACGCCGATTTCAATACCAGCCCCTTCCACTACCGGTACGAAAATTACTGTTGTGCCACTCTGTAGATGCCGATCCATATGCCAGTTCATCGATGATGAATCGATGTCATCTCCAGCAATACGGAGCCTTACCCTAGAATTGAGGAAAGCCTTTTTAAACTCATGGTTCTGGGCCAGAAGTAATCGCAAGCCCTGAGCTGGAGTGTTGACATTTAATTCGACTTTGCTGAAATATCTGCGTAAATGCCCTGCAAATTTAAAGATGAGCACTGTTCGTGCCTCCAGATTGAATGCATTTGTTTTACAAATGCCGGGCGCATTTGTTCGCGCCTGCTTAAATGGCCGGCACAGTCGTGATGTAGCACCAGATTGTCATCCAGCAAAACCATCGCATGACAGGGGTCTGCGCCGGGGAATGGCTGGCGAATTATCACATCGCCAGCCAATGATTCTGACAGACATACTTGATGGAACCCTACCTGAGGAAGATTGTTCAGATATAGATTCTCCCCTCTAAGCCACCACCCATTTGTCCTGTCAAAATCAGGAAGGTCGATCCCGCAAAGATGATAAGCATCACGGAAAAGCGTGTAGCAGTCGGTAACCCCATGTTCAAAGCGGCGGCCAAGTAAATGCGGCACCGCGCGAAATTCTCTCAATACACCGTTACACGCCAGTATCCACGGTAGCCCTGATGCAACTTGCCCGCGCCTATCGGCGCTCGACAGTGTCGGTAAGTTCATTGGATGAGAATGGAATACAGCCGTAACTTCACCAACCTCTTCGGCAGCCAGCCAGTCATTATCGGCAATGAGAAACTGGTTATGCGGGTCAGCATGTGCGTTACGGCAACGAAAAAGCCTCTTTCCATCGATGATTAGTCCGCACACCTCATCCTGCGATGAGGCCGCATATTCGAGTAGTTCTTGCATCAGGAAACCTTTTGAGAACCGGGGAAACTGCTGATTGGCATAGGTTCGGGGCGAGGAAAACGTAATCGGCAGCCACTGCGACGGTGAGAGCATTTATCTTTAGATAAATCAGTTGTCGGATTGTCGCGTTCATCTGCAACAGCTGGGCCATCATACCCGCAACCTAATCCGCGATACTGCCACTGACACACGTCTGCAAGGATGGTACGCGCTGGAATGATGGCGTTATCGCAGTCAATCGGAGTCGCCAGCGTATAAGTCACCTGCTCAAACGTCTCTTCCGTCAGCTCTTCTACTACGTATCTGGATACAGCCTCCTGTGTCGGATCTGCTTCCGCGTTACCGTTAGGGAAGTTAACAGCATCGAGGTATTTCACAGGCACCTGACGTCGGGTTATCACCACGCCAAGCATATCGTCGAAGTCATGGTTAATACCGGTTAGTAGTCCTGTGACATTCGCGACAGTCATCGTCGGGCGTGCATAAGTGCCCTCGTTTTTCATCTCGAAGCCTTCAACTGCTATCGGATATGCTTGATACTGACTCCCCTTCCAGATTACGTTGCCATAGTAGCCATTAGTACCGGAGTGAAAGCGAATCAGGTCACCTCCATATGGCTGAAGATCTGCTTCGAAAAGGTCAATAAACGCGCCTACTCCCGCATCGACGCTATCAATAATCATATTGGCTGGTATGTCGCGCACAGCAAACTCCCATAAAAAAAGCCACCTAGAGGTGGCTACTGTATGAATATCAGGGTGTTGCTAATCAATAACCCTGATTAATGTATGTGTTCAGCCCGTCAGTGGTAGGACACTGGCGCACTCTTGGAAGGAGGGATGGCTGATTACCTCTGGAAAAGGATAGAAAATTGGACAAACCACATAAAATTATTGAAGGGTTGCAAGTAAGTACCAACGCAACAGATCTAAATAGCCTTGCTGCCGATGTAACGGCACTTAAGGTGGCTTTTGGCTTAATGTTCCAGAAAATGGGGGATGGGCATCGCGAAACTTTACTGAAAGAATTACGACAAACAAATACCGAAGCATTGGATGACCTTGCGAAACAGTTAGAACAGTTCCGGGTTTAGTTTGTAATTCCAAAGTTAGTAGCATAAAAAGTTACTTTCTTTTCTGCGGCCTGTTTTTGGGCCGCATTTAATACCCCTACCGGTTTACTCGCGCTTGCGATCACTTCAGCAGCAATCTCGCTAATATCCTCAGCATTACTCTGCTGAGATACCATGTTTGCGATAGCCATTTCCAAAGCTTCTACTCGTTGTTCTAAAGTCATAATTGTTCTCCTTATCGTGGTACCTGTTCAAACGTGGCCGTTAGTTCATGCAGCGGCCCTGTCTTCGTTAAACTCCAAGAGCGGCATACAAATAGAGCCTGCACTCCTGTATCAGATGGCGTCCAGTAGAACGCCTCAACAGCCATTCGGGCTTTCAGGAAAGCATTGGCTTCCTTAGCTGCGTTTGGCCGGTTACAACTCCCATCTACCCCCTTAAACGTCAGAGAGTATTTATCCATTAGTGGGTTGATGCCCTTAGTCTGGCGCTGCTCGTATCCGTCGCCCAACTTCACTACGGCAACGTTAGGCGTTCGCTCTACCGAGTAGCCCTTCTGAGGCATCCATGTGAATGTTTCTGGCACGATTACCTCCGTAGTAATCCATTTGGACGTTGCTGGTCGCGGATGGTATTCAAACTGACCTGCTTCATCATCTGCGACATTTTCGCCATGGTGGCATCGTCAATTCCACCGGTAGTCTCGATGTGGAAATGAATCTCCTGCTGTATTGAAGCCCCGCCACTGCCGCCCCCCTGCATATCCTTATTGCTAATCACCCGCCCGTTATCACCCGGTATCATGTACTGGCTACCGTTGCTGGCGCGGTAGATTTCAGGTTTGCCGCCTTCACCGACTCGGTACATGGAGTTGGCAGATACCGGTCCTCCGTGCTCACGCCCGCCACCGTAAGAAACGCCTCCAATAGAAGAAATAAGTTGGCCGCCAGTTGCTGCGACTTGCGCCATGGCTGTCATATTCCACGGGAATGGTCCAGATGCCATCGCATTTGATAGTGCAAGTTGTAAATTGAGTCCAGCTTGTGCAACTGCAAAACTTTTGCTGATGGCAAACAGGGCCTTGTATGCGGCGCTGTTATCTCCAGCACTCTTCGAGATAATTTCAGCCAGACCAGAAAACCCATCCCCAATACCACCAAGTAGGGTGTTCATCGTATCAACCTGCCGCTGTTGCTCACTCTCGAAGATTTTTATACGTTCATTTGCTGCCTGACGAGCAATCGCAGTTTTACCATCCTCAAACTGCTGAACACTCAAAACACCTAAATTTTGATAATTTTTAAGTGCTTCAAGTTTTTTGGACTCCTCATTATCAACAGAAGCGTAAGGATCTTCTGCGTCTCCAGTGTAGGGATCACGCTGAACCTTAGCTGCCGACACTTCTTGATTAATGAAACGCGACGCCTGCTCTGCTTGCTGGCGCATTTTTAATGCATTGGTTACATCCCACGTTTTAGCAGCATACTCCCTTGCTTCTTTAATTTGAGCTTGGGTAGCTGCACTTCCAAGGGATTGTTCAGCCCTGAGCAATGCTTGCTCGCGGCTTAATTCGTTAGTTGAACCTGCTGCAAGCTCAGACTGCCGCTTCAAGCTTGCCAGCTTTTGGGCAACTGTTTCTTGCTGTGTTGCTAGTTTATTAGCTTCGGAAGCGGCGTTTTTTGTGCCTTTCTTGTTATTCGCATTCGCTTCATCCTGCTTATAAGTTGCTAACTTAACGTTATAGTATTTTCGGAATGCTTCAGTTCCCTCTTTTAATCCCTGAGTTTCAGCATCTCGCCATGCTTTAGCCTTCATCTGCGCGTCGCCAGATTGCCGGGCAATATATAATTCCTGCTGGGCTACTTTAAGCGCCTTATCTTGGCTAGATGTAAGGCTATCAGTCATTTCTTTTAGCGCTTTAAGCCGCGTCGTTGCATCTGCGCTGCTGCTAACAATTTGAAGAAGTTTATCTGCGTATTCCTGTGCAGTTCCTGCCCCTTTCGATGCACCTACACCAAACTCCTGCAACTTCGCGATGAGCGAGTTTAATTTTTCATCTGATGGATTTCTGGAAATATCAGATAACTGCTTCGCAAATCCGTATGCTTGCTGATCGGTTAAATCGAACTTTCCCGCCAAAGCTCCGACTGTAGCGATCATCGATTGCATTGCTGTTTGCCCGCCTCGCCCAGATGCGGCGGCTTGTTTCATAGCCTGACCCCAATCATCTGTTGTGATGCTGAGGGTGGACAGGTAGTCGTTAAATAACTTAACGCTGGCATAGCTACCGCCAAGGGAGGAAACAATGGAATCTCCGAAGCCGATAAAGTCTTTCGATGCCTTTTGCACTTCAACTGATACTTTCGCAAGCGCCGATTGTAGCTCCAGCTCAGCCTGTTTACGCATCAGTGTTGCAACTTGGATATTTACTCTTGCTAGTGCCGCGTATTTGTCTGTGAGGGCTCCAACTCCATTTTGAGATATGGAAATGACTTTATCCGTGGTTTCTATTGCATCCTTCAGCGAGTCAACTGCACTCTTCCCGTTGTTTAGAGAAGCAACTAACGTCCCAGCAACTACAGTACTTAAAGCAATTACGGCACCAACCACAGCCCCACCGGGGCCAAATGCCCCGGCTAATTGGGAGCCTTGTTGGGAGAATGCTACAAGGGCTGACTGCCCCCCTTGCACCTGCACGATGAAGTCCTGTACTTGATAACCAGCCTGCTGCATACCGGATTTCCATTTCCCATGGCTTTTCGTTCCGGTATCCACACTTGCCTTCATATCGTAGAGGCGGCCAGTCAATTCACCTATTTTCTGTTTCTCGTCATCCGATGCTTTAGATCCGGCACGTAATTGTGCAGCCAAAATAGCGGCACTGCGCGCACCATTCTCCTGAGCCTCATCAAGTACTGCTAGTTGGTTACCAAGCGCCTCAAGTATTGATTCTGAGCGACTGAACTCACTACTAGCACCGCCAGTGCTACTACGGGCTTCAGACATTGCCCGAGCGATGCCACTAACGTTGGTATTAAGCTTTCGAAGTTGGTTATCCATCGAATTTGCGTAACCAGCAAGCTCAGAAAACGCACTCCCAGCAAGTCCAGCGCTATTATCAAGGCCATCCATACCTTTGCTTGACGACTTCGCTGCTGTATCAAGCTTCCCTAATGCATCTGCTGCTAACTTTCCGCCAATCAGCAGCGGTTCAATATCAGCGCTAACCGTATAAACGATACTTCCAGCGTCTTTCTCACCTGCCATACATTTCTCCGCGAAATAAAAAAACCCCGCCGGGGCGAGGTTTATATTGTTAAGACTATCGGTTTATGTCACTGGCATTGTCCTGACTCAAGGATAAATTGCCTGTTGATTAACTCAACAAGATCTCTAGTGTTTTTATTATCGCTTTGCTGCAACATTGGATACTTGGAGTTTTTTATAAATACTCTTCCACCATTCGAATCGGAGAAAACGAATTTTCCATCGATGCTGCCTATATCCGTATATCCTGAGACATTTCCGCAGACAGTATTGTATGACTCATGGCGATAAACTTTCATGTCGGAAAACGCCAATCCTTTGCTAACGTTGAAATTGTTATCACACGCAGCACTGGATGCCCTACTTTTTATGACTCCAGCGCTTTCCATGCTTAGCCACTTATCACATTCGCCAGGCTTATATTTTTTTGCTAGCTCCTGTTTTACTAACTCTTGTGCATCTTTAGTTAGTTGCGAGTCTGTTTTGTCACCGCACCCAGAAATTAGTAATGCAGCAACAAGAGAGGCAGCAAGCGCAAACCCATTCATATCCATATCCTCACAAATTAAAAGTTTCGCGATCCTAGCAAACTTTGAAGCTTTTTCCTTTGTGAAAAGCAACCACATTACCTTCCGGCTCAGTGACGACTATATCTGCATAAAATAGATCTTTCCCTTTCATGAGAGAGGATACTACTTCCCCTGTTTTGAGATTAAACACCTCCAACTTCTGTGCATACTGATCGGCTTTATTACTTGAAGCGGAAAATGACAAAGCTAGATACTCAGCAAACTCAGACAACGAACACGACGTTAGATGCGTTTCTGTATTCAGTTTGAAAACTTCTTTCTTTTGAGCATCCAGCACTATGATCGCCTCCATAGCTGCACATGGATCGCTGTGAATGCTGAATACAAATGTTCCATTGATAGAAATACACCAAGTTTTCACGGAGAATCCAGACCCCACCTTTACCATGAACTGAAATTGTTCATCTCTTAGTAAAGCAACGGTATTCTCCCGTCTAGATTTGTATTCTCCACGGTCGAAATGACCAACATGCCATTTATTGTCTTGACTAGGGACGCAACTGATACAGAAATTTTCCAGCCAATAGATTACCCTGCCATCAGAAAACTCTACCCCTTTTTCAAGCTTCATATCCCTATCCCCTTTGATAAATGAGCCAAAAGAGTAGCAGGGATCGGGCAACGGTTACACCACCTGATCTTTTATCAGGATGTTCACCAACAACTTAGAACGGTACTCTGATACTTGAGATATCGGAGGATATGAAAATGGATAAATTCAACCGTGAATTACAAGAAAAAATTCTGAAGAAGTGCGTTGACGTGTACCCAAGCCATACTAATTTTTCGCAGTTCACTCAAGAATTTAATGACTACAACGAAGATATGATCGCTGCGAATATCATCTATCTCGCAGAACATGAGTTGATAAATATTAGAAAGAGGACAAGCGACGATCCCTACACTTTTCTGGACAATATGAGAGCAACAGTTTCTGGAATCGACTTTATGTTGAATGATGGCGGACTATCAGCAATTCTCAACGTTCAGACTTTCCGATTGCACCACGAAAGCATCGCAGCCTTAGAAGACATTATCTCCGTTGCAAATATTCCTGAAGATCAGAAACAGGGACTGAAAGCAGCACTTCAAGGGCTTCCGGCAGACACCATAAAACATTTGATGAATGAACTTGTATCGAAGGCGCTTGTGGCTGCTCCAGCTGCACTTCCGATAATTCAAAAATTCCTGTTGGGTGGGTGACACCAAGCGTCTTGCTTATCATGGCAAACCTCCCCCATCCAAGTTGCTTGCTAAGAAAAACCCAAAAATCTGGTCCGGGTGCGGCATGAATAAAGAAACCATTGTGATGAAATACAGCGCTGCAAATTTTCATTGTTACCTCATTAAATAGCCTACCCAAGTGGGCTATTTAGCTATCCTCGCCCGACGCGCGGCCTGTTTCTTCAGATATTCATCAGTTACAGATTCGTACTCTTCGCGAGTGAATCCCTTCTGATCTGGGTACTTAGCTGCCAGCAGAAATTGGAATTCTGTCATCGTTAACTTGGATGCTTCATCACGACTCATTCCGAAGTGACTCCGTGCAGCGCTGATATAATCGAATGCACTGAACGAATTGGTTGCTTCTCCGGTCTCATGACGCTGCAATCTTCTTACCTTCGCTTTTCCAACAACGCCGTGCTGTAGTAAGTGCTGTGCCATAACAATGATGTCATTGCGCGGCATTTGACCTGGTCGATACACCACGCAAGATTTCCACCCCTTCCACTCACCAATCATTGGCGTTAAATCATCCTGACAACAGGATTGAATAACCCTCATTGATGTAGAAAGCATTTTCTCTGCCACGCGGTATAGTGAAGATGAAAGCCAATCAGGAAGTCTGCCAAAAGCACTCGCATATCCGGTAAGCATCCCGTTCAGTTCACTTCCATGGACAATGGCGTATGCCTCAACAATTTCATTAGGATTTCCAATGCGCGTCATGGCCTCAAATGATGGGCTTAATAAATAATCCTTTCCCCCGTCTCGACTATCACTAATCGAAACTTCTCCTATATCAATTAATGCTGTCATGACTCATCCCAGTGAACGGTTATTATCAAGGGCAGCACAGCCACCCTTTGTAATAGCTGCTAGCTGACGGTTACGGTGCATGCCGCAGATGTGATTTTCTGCGCCGGCAGTGATGCATCAGTTACCTCGCAGGTATAAACACCTGCATCTCCAGATGCCGCACTGGCTTTGTTAAAAGTAGCCGTAGTCTGCCCGCTGACAGCTGATCCATCCTTTTTCCAGACGTAGGTGTATGGAGTGACACCACCTGAGGCAACAACAGACATATTCAGCGCAGAACCAGTTGTAACTGACTTTGTGGGCGTCAAATCTGTGGTGAAGGCCAAAGCATCAGCGGCATTCACTTCGATTGTGCTTGCATCGCCAACCTTGAACTCAGTAGAGAAAGTAACGATATCGTTAGTCCCACCATCTGAGCTCAGCGCTGTGATGTTCATATACCCAACAAACTCAACAGGGCCGTAATCCATGCGCACCCAAATACCGGGCTGGCTCTTAGCCTTAAGTTGCGCAGCAAAGTACGTGATGAACTTGCCGATCCCGTACTGGTCCAGCTTGTCTTTCTTACGCACTTCACCTTCAAAACTGATAGTAAAATCACTGTTTGTGATGATGGTTTCTACGTAGCCGCCGCCGTCATCCGCGTCTGAGGTAACAGAGTTTGGGTTGAAGTCGAAGCCCTTGGATGTGCCAGCAGCCAGCGCTTTCCATTCGGATTCTGACGGAACTGTATCTGCGCAGCCATCAGCAACCTCAAGAACGACTGCGCCGCCGAATAGACGTTCATTCGAGTTTTGGCAATTAACCATTTGTGGTTCCTCTTTCGTATAAAAAAGAAAACCCGCCGAAGCGGGTGATTTAATATGTTTCTGGCTATTCGCCGTAAGTGCATGAGAACTGCAAACGAAATACAATCCGACCTTCGTCAGTTAGCACTGGTGCTGGTATGGCCCCCATGTTTTGAATATATCCGACACATTCATCAGCCATTGGATGCTGTTGGATGTAGTCAATAATGCGTTGTACTGCCAGAGCAGCCTCGTTTCGTTTCGTCCTAGCACCCACGACATCGACCAAAACGTAATGTTCTGCGCCTAGGTCGTTACGAATCGCTGATCCACCGTTAGACCTGAAAACCATTACAGCCTTTGATGGGTCTTTTGGATCGTCGAACATTAGCAACTGGTCAGTAAACCCATCCGTTAGTCCCGCATTGACAAACATATTCCTAACACGTTCATACATCATTGGGATCATAACGAGAGCTCCTTTAACATCACCTTATCGATGGCCTCTCTCTCCTCATCAAACCCTTTGCTCAGGAATTGCGGCTCGGCGTGAGGGTCCCAGTAATTTCCTTTTTCCGTTCCGCCGCCAAATGATTTACCTTCTCGTGTTTTACCAAAGTGCGCACGAGGTTGACCTTTTAACTTGCCTGACATCTCGTGAACATAAGCAGCATAGTTTGCAGAGTACCCAACCCGCCCAGTAATCAGCACACCGCTAAAGTCCATTTCTCTAAACTGAGAGTTGATAAGGGTAGATGTATCAATGGGCGTGTAATATGCCGCTCTGGCTGAACCAAGAATAAGTGCTGATTGAATCGCTCTAACGGCCTTGCGCCCCTTAACGTCATTAATCAAATCGTTTAGGTTCTTTTTGGCGTTAGATATTCCCTTCACCTTGATTCCCATGGCTATACACCTGTGATTAATGCGTAATCATCGGCAAGGCGCTCAAAGGTGTCTGCGTACCTGATCACTTGTCTAATTTCGTCAGCACCAGCCGCTACAGGGTCTAATTCTGCCGATTCACCAAATAACAAGTAATCTCCAGCGGTGGCTGATGAATACTCAGTCCATATCGTGTTTTTGACGACAATTTCAGATCCTAAGCTACCAATGCGCTTACTTAGCCCGCCCTCGTAATCGCACATGATGACTTCTGGAGCAGACCAACCTAACGGATCACCATATTCATCAGTGCCTAAGATTCGCCAGATAGTGGCCGCTGCTGTGTAACTCCAATTTGCTACGCTGCTCATCACAAACTCCAATTGATAAAGCGATTGACACATTAACCGCACCACTCATGCGGGAGCCTTCATCATGGTGTTTATTGTGTCTTGCTGGCATTAAGTAGCCGTTTAGTGACTCACCCATAACGTATTGAGAGTCATATTTTAAGAGGCCGCCAGTTCTTGTCATTCTCGCCACCTCTCAACCTTTGCACCGCTATCACGAATGCGCTTGCAGTTAATCACCCACTCGCCTGAGCTATTCACGTAGCCGGTGGTTTCACGTCCGGTATCGGTGCGAACCCATACACGAGCGAATGGTTTCGGACTGCGTTCTGTTACGTCAATCCACGCCATCAGCAACCCCCGACAACCATGAACAGTCCAACGCTGTTACCTGCACTAATCGGTAGCTCACTAGTGCATCCGCTGGTATCGAGTTTCGCCAGCGAGTCTCGCAGCCAGTTGATACTGTCATCACCATATTCAAAGGAGCGGGACGCACCAGACGGAGCACCCTGCGATTTAATACGGCGTGCACCAGACGATGTAGCCATTAATGCAGCTGCATACATCAGGATGAGTTTTGCGGAGCAATCGTCATATCCCGCACCATTGAGGCACGGAATAATCTTGTTCACGACGCAGAGAATCGGCTCCAGCAGAGCTGCTGGTATGGAATAACCCAACTCACCGAGAAACTGTTGCACGTCTGCCGCTGTAATTGGGTCAGCCATGATTACTTATCCTTTTTAATCGCTGCCGCCAGTGCCGCTTCCGCTTCATCGGCTCGCTTAGTCGCTGCTTCCAGAGCTTCTGAGTGTGCCTTTTCTTTCGCTTCCGCTTCTTCTGTGAGTGCTTTCACCTGATCAAGAGCTTCGTCGAGCTGCTTTTGAATACCGGTTAAATCGGTTTTCACTGGCACTGAAGGTGTTGCGACCTCAAATACCAACTTCTCACCTTTCTTCTCAGTTGACTTCTCAGCCTTGCTCTGTGCGATCCACTTCTCAGCTACCGCATCGTCAACGTCATAAACCTGACCAACCTCCAGTTTCTGGAAGTTGGCACCGGCAAAAAGGTTTGCTACCAAAACTTTTACGAGTGCCATTTTATTTCCTTAGCTAGATGCGTGGACAACAGAGAAGTGACCATTGATGTCCTGCTTAACCATAAGGCCAGCAGCACCCCAAGTGCGCCACACATAATCTGAGTTATAGAACTGACGCGGATCAGCCACGGTACCAAACGCTTGACCAACGATAGGTGCAATTACTCCAGCCTGTAGCGGGACAATCACAATCTCGTTGCCTGTCAGTTCAGCATCTTCTTTGATGGCTGAAATGCCAGAGAGCTTAGAGATTTCCTCCAATACGGTACGCAGTGAATTCACATCGAAATACTGTTCCCAGTTGGACATAATTTCGCTGGAGACGTACCACGTCTGTTGACCATATTGCAGGTTTTGCAGTTTCAGAACGTCACGCAGAGCAATAGCTGCCGCTCGCATGGCTTTCGGGTCAGTGCTGGTTGAAAAATCAACAGTTAGAGTAACCTGCGCTACACGCTCGTCATGGCGTAGCCCTTTCCAAGTCTTATCATCAAACTTGATGTAGTTACCTGCCGCATCACGGAAGCCTTCCCAGATGTAGTCCACGTACTGGCGACGAACGTCATCGACGGAACCTGATTGAGCATCAGCCAGAGAAGAAAGTGCAGAGCCTTTGTTAAACACTGGGTCACGCCAGTTGAACTTGAAGCCTGAGTCATGGATAGGAACCATGGTACCGTCGAATGTGTAGCTCTTAGCATCCAGTGCTGCA
>Ga0224731_1033_pt1 | contig 21139 bp, 15 predicted proteins | sample IA1ulk_2_FD_161639 | JGI IMG/M metagenome (GOLD analysis project Ga0224731, IMG submission 161639) | Enriched cells from agricultural soil in Iowa, United States - IA12soil_GW_FP2(bulk) | ecosystem: Environmental > Terrestrial > Soil > Agricultural land | place: USA: Iowa | collected 2017-05-08 | reverse complement strand
CCCGGTACAGGGATCGCCCTTGGACTTGCGGTCGTTTCCATGCTCCTGCCTATTGTGATCCATGGTAGTTCCCTGCTATCGATCATCAGCCTGGTCGTGGCCGCCATTGTACTGGATATGGCCGTTTCCGCCAATCTGGTGCTCGGGCAGCGCTCCATTTTTGCACTGGGTGCAGAGCTGCGCAGCCGGCTGAACGGCTTGTTCATGGCTATCTTTTTCGCCGGTGGGGCTATTGGTTCCGCAGTAGGCGGATGGGCGTATGCCCAAGGCGGATGGGAAGCGGCCATATGGCTTGGCGTTCTTTTTCCGGTGGTGGCTTTGCTCTACTTCTTAACGGAGAAAAGGGAAGCGAGATAACAAGTTTGGTATCAACCGGAAGATCGCTGCTGGATTTCTCGAAAAAGCAACCGTACAAGGGGAATGACCCCGTTTATATGACAGGGATCAAAACACCTTTCACTTTTAAGCAGCCAGTCGTCGATCATGAATCGGCGACTGGCTATTTAGTATCGCTTTTATACGTCCCTAAGAGAAATGCCCTATCCTACTGCCTATTTCTCGGACAACTGAATGTTAATCTCAGCCTCTGGTGACGCCGGCGTGGCGAGAAGCTGCTGTCCTTCAGGCCAGTGATAATGAACCGTTTCCGTTACAGGATCGATTTCGACGGTATAAAGCGTGCCGAAATGATTCGAAAACTTGCGATGATACAACGGCTCTTTATGAAAATCCTGAGGCGATATGGTACCGCCCATTCTGAGGAGATGGTCGAACCGCTCCACGGTTCGGTGTTCGTCGTGCGCGGAATCCTGAACTTGTCTCTGATGATTCGTGCAGCAAATGAGACCGTCAGCTGAGCTAACGCCTTCCGGCGAAGTGTAGACGACGCTGAAACGGCCCTTCCGATCCAAAAGCGAGATGTTTTGAACAAGCCGGTGGGGGATCGAGTTCAGACGTTCCACTGCCTCAGGAACCGTTGCCGAAGTGGCCAAAAGGTAGCGGACAATGAGCGGAATGCTGAAACCGTTACCTACCGTGAAGTCCCCGCCAAACGTAATGGCCGCTGCGAGACCGTGATGGTTCAGGCCGTCGAGATAGCCCCAGCCGCCTTCGGCGGAACCCATGATCCACCCTCCATCAGGCAATGGCTCGTAACGGAATACGCCGCTGAACCCGTCCAAGCTGAAGTCGTAATTTCGGATTAAAGTATGATGGCCTAATCGGTGGGATATCGAGTTGCTGCAGACGGAGAAGAAGGGAGGGAGGTTATACATAGCAAGCAGCTGAGCTTCGCCGGGACGGTCTGGTGAAACAGACAGCAAGGCCTCGTACTCGGGGAGCAGTTCGGGCATGAAATGACGGAGAGCAAGCCGTACTTTCTCGGGATCCATGGGGTTCTGGGGACGGAACGCCTCCATATTCCAGTGCTGGGCGATATGGGATGCCCATACCGCAGGATGCGATGCAAGGGCCGGCAGCCGCTTAAACCAAAACGGCTTCGTTTCATTTACCATCTCTGAGTCTCCTTTTCATGAATCAAGTTTGAAGAATCCTTCACCTGCTACGTTAACGCAATCGAGTCCGTTCCGCCTGTTCATTTGTGCGGTCTTTGGATAGCCCAGCTGCCGATAGGATCAAATGAATGGCTTTCATCAAAAAAAGCCCGGCTGCTGTACTGCGAAGCGCCGGACTGCGGATATTCGTATGATGTAACCGGATTGGATTTTCGATTGAGGCATTTAAGGAAACAGCCTGCTTTCATAACTCGTTCTTGTACCATGCTGCCTGGGAGCTTGGATTACCGGGCGGCTTGCGTCGACTCCCGGAACAGCGGCTTGGTCTGGATATGCGTGACCTGGTAAGGCTGCTCCGGCTCCTTAATCCGGGAGAGCAGCATATTGGCGGCGGTGATGCCCATCTCGTCACTATAGATGTGCACGGTCGTCAAACGAGGCTCGACAATGCGCGACTCGGGCGCATCGTCGAATCCGGCCACGACGATTTTCTCCGGAATGGCGATCTGGCGGTTCTTTAAAGCCTTCATCACGTTGACCGCGATAAAGTCATTCGCGCATACAAAGCCCGAGGGCGTGTCTGGCATCTTGTCCAGCCGCTGCTCCATCCAGTCGGATTCCGAGAAAAATTCGCGGTCCGGTTCCAGGACGCACTGGCTGCGGTCCAGCGGAATTCCCGCTTCCGCAAGGGCCCGGTTAAAGCCGGCCCAGCGCTCGTTGAAGCTCTTGCAGTGGTTGTAGTCGCCGATAAAACCGAGCGAGCCGCAGCCGTCCTCGATAAGCCGTTTGGTCATGAAATAGGTGCTGTGTTCGTTTTCCATCAGAAGCAGGTCGGCTTCAAGGTCGGGATAAGACATTTCTGCCGCGCAGTCGATGAATATGGTCGGGAGCCCCAGGCTCGTGATGAGCTTGCTGTATTCCATGTCGAACAGTTCGATGCAGATGATACCGTCCACCTTGGACGCTTCAAAATTGTTCGGAAGCTGGAGGGAGCTTCGCTCGATGTCCCTTACGATATGGTTGGACAAATTGTAGCCTTCGCCGCTGATGCGTTTCTCCAGTCCGCTGATCAGCTTGGCCCCGAAATGCGACATGCTGGGCTGACCAGCAGCATAGGAACCGTTGTCCAAAACAGGCTGAAGGAAGCAAACAGAAACGCGTGGTAAAGAGCTCTGCGCCGCAAAATCGGCGTCGTTTTCAGCAGCTTCAGCATTGATGACAGGATCTCCGGGTAGCTGATGGATGTTTGCGGACGTCTTGCCGGAAGCGCCTTGGCCAGCACCAGTGCAAGCACCAGAATCAGAACGGCGGACAGAATAAAGATGGCGTGCCATCCAAGGAAGTCTTCCACTAAGCTGGCAGCCGGACGGGCGAGCATAATGCCGAGGAGCAGACCGCTCATGACATTCCCCACATTGCGTCCCCGCGTTTCCTCAGGAGACAGATGAGCTGCGTACGGAACCAGGATCTGAGCGGCAACGGACCCAACGCCGATAAACAGCGATGCCGCAAGAAACAAAGCCGCGTTACGGACTTCAGCAGCGAGGAGAAGCACGACCACGTTAAAGATCAGCAGGGTAACCACCAGCTTGCGGTTTTCAAGCAAATCCCCTAGAGGCACGATCAATAAAAGGCCGATTCCGTAACCGATTTGAGTTAAGGTGACGATCAATCCCGCCGCCCCGGAGGATAATCCCAGGGCTGAGCTGATCGATCCTACGAGAGGCTGGGCATAATACAGGTTGGCCGCGATGATGCCGCAAGCGACGGCGAGGATCAGGTTGATCCAGGATGAAACGGCAGCGGCGTGAGGCTTTTCTTTTGCGATGGTACTCATAACATTTCTCCTTTGTTTGTAAGGCATCCCTTTTTCGGAACAATCATTCCAGTTTAGGAACAGTCCGCCTCATGTTTTTTTACAAAAAATATTTTTTCTCAGAAATTCATTTTTCGGAACAGTCGTTCCAATACAGCTAAAAAAATGCCTGCCGACGTTTCTTCGAAGAAGTCGGACCGCTAGCGGAAGTTTTTGTTGCCGATCAGGAAGCGGAGGCTTCGTTACAGCATGCCCAGCACCATTTCGATCATCTCCCGCGCCTTCGTGCTGTCCTGCTGAATTTTCGCCACCACGTTAACGCTGTGGTTGAGATTGAGCAGCATGAACGATAAGAGACGAATGTCTTTGTCGGGAGAAATTTCTCCGGTCTCCTGTCCTCTCTTTAATTTTTCGTAAAACAGCCGTTCCAGTTCATCAAAGCTATTCTTGACCATGTTCTGCAGCGGTTCGTCCATGGCGTCGAAACTCAGGGCTGCGTTCGTAATCATGCACCCATTGGGAAGGATTTCGTCCTGCACGGCAAAAGCACTCGTGATATGGATCTCGAAATACTGCCGGATGCCCTCAATGGTGGTAGGAGCAGCGATTAACACATCCCGCTTTCTTTGCGACATCTTTTTGTAGTGCTGGATCGCCTCGTAATACAGGGACTGCTTATCCTGGAACGTTTCATACAAACTGGAACGGCTAAGACCCATCGCTTCCAGCAAATCCGGTATGCTTGTCGCTTCGTAACCTTTCTCCCAGAACACCATCATAGCTTTGCGGAGCACTTGATCCCGGTCAAATTCTTTGGTGCGTCCCATCGGCGCCACCTCCCTTTGAGCACAAGTATATACGAACTGGAACGAGTAGTCCAGTATTTTTTCAGCATCGTAGACAACACGCAGGCCGCCGGTGTTTCGGCGGCCTGCTGCATTCAACAGAGCATTTTCCAAGGGATCTGGGATTCAGACCCCTGGATGATGTATTTTTACGGCTGCTTAACCGTCTCCTCTGCCCAATCTTCCCCGCCTGCTTTTCTTGCCTTCACCGGATGATCCAGCGAGGCTTCAGCGATATCCTTATACGCCCAATATTCAGCAGGCACATCGCTCCAAGGCAGCGCGGCCGTTCCATAGAGCGGCCCGCGGCCGAGCGCGCGGTTCAGTGCCGTTACCGCCTCCGCGCGCGTCAGCGCCTTGGACGGGCGGAAGGTGCCGTCCGGGTAGCCGTTCAGAATGCCGGCTCCCTGCACCTTCGCAATAGCGCTCTCCGCCCAGTGGCCCGCGGTATCGCGGAAGCCGCTGCCCGCCGCGGAAGGACCTGGCTTCAACCGGCTGGCCAGCGTGGCCATTTCGGCGCGCGTGATGGCCTTATCCGGCTTGAAGGTGCCGTCTTCATAGCCCTTCATCAGGCCCGCCGCCGTTGCGGCAGCGATAGCCTTCCCGGCCCAGAAGCCGTCCTTCACGTCGTGAAACGCGCTTGCTGCCATGCCGTCCGTGTCGCCTGCTGCCTGCGGGGCCGCTTTGGACAGAATGGCCGCCATCTCGGCGCGCGTAACCGGCTGATCCGGCCGGAATGTGCCGTCCGGATATCCTTGAATATATGCGGTATGCCGCTCATTCGGAGTATCGTCCTGAGCCCCGGATTCAGGTGTGGACGGAGGCTCTGCCGCTCCTGACAATGATCCCCCCGAACTTGATCCCGGGCCAGGTACCGTTGGACCGGACGGCCCTGTTGGCGGGTTCGGCGTGCCGGGATCTACCGGGCCGGTGCCTGTGCCCGCCGCAGGCACGGTGAATTTCAGCTGATCCACGAGCATCAGATCGCCCGATTTTTTCACCGCTTTCAGCGTATGGGTTCCGTCAGCCAAACCGGAAATACGGTATAAAGGCTGTAATACCAGGCGCTGATCGCTGTGGGCGCTGACGGTCTTCTTCAGCACGCCATCCACGTACACGTCGATGTCTCCCAGAGCCGGTCCAACGGGACCCAGCAGCTCCACTCCCGTCCCTTTGAACGTATAGGCGAGTTCATCACCGTTTGCTGCCGTATAATGGACGTCGTTCTGAAAATCCCCATCGAACGCGAACGCCAGCTGCAGCGTTCCAGCCGGCTGGGCGGCCAAATAAGCTTTGCTTAGAATCACCCGGCTGCCATCCACTGTATAATCGGTTCCTTCGACGAGCCGGTTCTTCCCGTTCGCTATGCCGCTGAACAATTGCGGCTGCTGCAGCAAGGTGACCGCCACATCCTTCTGGTTCGCGGCGGACTTGTCAAACACGGCCGATACCGGGCTGATCAAGTCGGGGATTTCGACCTTGAGCATATCCACCAGCATGAAGCGGCCGGATTTCTTCACAACTTTCAGCGTATGAAACCCATCCTTCAGCCCGCTTACGCTGTACAGCTTCTGCTGCGGCTGGCGCTGCTCGCTGTATGAGCTGACGGTTTTCTGAAACTCGCCGTCCAGGTAAATATCCATGTCTCCCTGCGACGGGTCGATCTCGGTAAAAAACTGGATGCCCGTTCCCCGGAACGTATGCTCAAAAGAATCCCCGTTGGCTTCCGTATAGTGCACATCGTCCTTGTAGTCACCGAAATTCCTTCCGGTGCTGCGGTTCCAGGCTCCATGATAGACGATACCCGGATCGTCATCGTTCAGAGTCGTATAGCGCACCGTCTCCGCACCGGTCATATGGACGGTCAGCGTCTGGGGATCACCAGCGCTGAACATAAATTTGAGCGTGATGTCGTCACCCGGCAGCCCCGCCAAAAATTCCTTTTTGATCGTCACCGTGTCCTGGTCAACGGCATACTCATTCTCCGTTAAAGGTTGCCCGTTGTATTCTACGTCGGTCAAGGTGTTGCCGTTAAGCCCCAGCTTCACGGACAAGTCCTGCTGCTGGCCGTCGCTTTTGTCGAAGCTGGCCTCCTTCGGGTTGATCGAGCTGTTCTGCGACGCTTTGCCGCGGATTTCCACGCTCAGCACCTCGCTGTCCCCGCCTTCAAACATAAAGCTCAGTGCTGCCGGACCCTCCGGCTGCTTGGCAAGATAAGCTTTGCTGATGGTTACCGTGCCGCCGCTTACCGTATAATCGATGCCTTTCTTCAGCACATCGGCGCCGTTCTGAATGGCCGCAAGCGAACCGCTCCCGAGCGTCAGATTCACAGTCAGGTCGGACGGATTGGCGCTCTCCCTGTCATAGCTGGCGGACACCGGGTCGATCAGATGGCTTGCCGTCACCTTCAGCGCGTCCAGCAGCATATATTTGCCCGTTTTTTTGACCGCCTTGATCGTATGCGGACCTTCCGTGAGCCCCGATACGGTGTACACAACCTGCTGCGCCTGCTTGCTGCCTTCCGTATACGTGCTGACCGTTTCCGGATCAGCCGCTCCGTCCAAGTAGACGTCCACATCCCCTTGCTCCGTATCCTTCTCCGAAATCAGGTCAATGCCGCTGCCGGTAAAGGCATACTCAAAGAAGTCACCGTCCGTTTCGGTAAAATGAACATCCCCTTTAAAGTCCCCGACCGACCGGTCTCCCTGTGACGACCAGCTGCCGCTGTATGTAATCCCTGGATCATCATCGTTGATATACACCGAATGAGTGACCGTCGCTTCTGCGGAAGCAGGGACCTCTGCTTCGCTCTTGTCCGAGGAGCTGGAATTCGCCTCTCCGGAGTCAGAAGTCTGGTTGCCCGCGGCTGCATCAGGCTGCTCGGCGGCGGGTTGGCCTGCGCCATCCGGCTGAATATCACTCGCTGCATCCAACTGAACGCCGCCTGCGTTTTCCTGCTGACCGTCACCCGCTTCCTCCGATTGAACGGCCTCTCCTCCTTCCGGTTGAGCTCCACCTGCAGCCTCCGGTTGAACGCCGCCTGTGTCTTGCTCGGGCCCCACACTCTGTACGGATGCGGAGTCTTTAATCGTCACAGCCAGATTTTGCACGGCAGGCGTCTGCTCATAGCCGCCGTTCCGCTGCCAGTCCCCGGTATATCGGATGCCTGTGTCGTCGTCATTGACCGCCAACGTTCCTTGGTCAGCCGTTACCTTGAACATTCGGGAAGCATGCGGCTCCAATACGGTTGCGTATCCGTCATCAAAAGTTCCCAGCTCCGCATGGCTCCACAAGTCCCTCACCTTGGCCGAGCCGGTCAGACCGATGTCCTTCCAGCTGACCTTGACTTCGGCACTGCGGCTGCCCAGGTTGAACAAGGCGACGCTGTAAGTACCGTCACCGTTGTTGGCGTACCACACCTGCTGTTGGGTGTCCATCGATACCGGATGGGCAGGGCGCCCCGCCTGATTGACGGCGATCACCTCGTCGTTGGTCAGCAGCTTGAGCCCATAGTCGTCAAGCCGAGTCATATCGTTGCCGATATAGAGCGGCGCCGCCGATATCGCCCAGAATGTCATGGCCGTCTGGCGTTCGTCTTTGGTCAAGCCGTCCATCGAGCCGTTACCGACGTTCAGGGAATCAAAGTCGTTCCAGCCGGTGGCCGGCCCGGCGTCCCTCCACCATACGGCCGCATCCGGGAACAGGCGGGCGATATTGGCCCACTGCGTCAGCCCCACATTACTGTCATAGGCTTCCACATCCCATTGAATGCGCCAGCCGTTGGCATACTTTTTCCAAAAGTCCACGTAGTTGTGGTCCAGCGCCCACGAGATCTCGAACCAAATGTCGTGGCGTGCCAGCGCCTCGGACCAGGCCTTCACGTCCCCGCGGGAGTCGAGGTTCAGGTTGTTGTTGCCCGATCCCGGCGTGACGCTGTCGAATTTAACGAAATCAATCCCCCAATCCCCGAGCATGTCGGCAATGGAGTCCACATACTTTTGCGCACACGGGTTGCTGAAGTCGATTTTGTACGTGTACGAGTTCCAGGCATCGACAATCTTGAGCGGCTGTGCCGCAATGTCGCGGACCCGGCAGGCACCCCCTGTCCCATAAACTTCGAGATCTTTCTTATAGGCATCAATCGACAGTCCGGGAATTAGATAAATACCGATTTTCTGCCCGTTATGGTGCACGTAATCGATAACTTCCTGAAATCCGTTCGGATACAGTTTCGTGCTCGGAATCGGCCTGCCGTACTCGTCCATGTCTCCATTCCAGCCCGCATCAATATTGATGTAGTTGTATCCGTGGGACTGCAGCTTGTCACGCATCGCGTCGGACTGCTTCTTGATGCTCTCCGCCGACGTCCAGTTGCCCGCAAAATCATACACCTGCATACTGTAGCTGCTCCAGCCCATATACGGCTTTTGGGCAAGCTCCTTGTTGGCCGCTTCGGCTACGTTCAGCTTTTGTCCAGCCCATCCGGTCTGCACCAGTACCAGCATCACCAGCAGGATAAGCCCCATCTTCCTTCCCAACCGCTTCATCATCATTCCATCATCTCCTCCCAGCATGAAAAACTTAGAGGCGCCTTCGCGTTTTACGGATGACCTTATTTAGGGCCGCTTGACGGATGCTGGCTTCCAGGACGCTGACGCCACAGTCGACCGGTCACCGAACACGAAATGGCAGCGCTTTCTATACTGCTGATGATAGGGACTTCCTCATTTTCTGAACAGGTACATCTGGGTGTTCCGGCGTACACTTTTCCCAAAAAACGGGTGTTTTGTCCGGCCAGCAAGGGATTTTTTCATTTATGGGTATTCAAAAAAAGCAGCCATTTCCCAATTCTTCATGGGGTACCGGCTGCCTCGAACCAAAGGGGAGCCCCCCCCCAGTTTCCACGGCACCAGCATCTTTAAATTGTCCAGCGACTGATTTATTCAGGAACGATTATCAGGGAATATTTCCAGCGTCGACGTGGATCTTCGTCCCCCTGTTTGAGCATCTGCTGAAGCTCATCCTTCATGCACAAGGCTGCGCCCGTCAAATCTACTGAGATCAGCCGGTCCCCGTAAGACTCGTCTAAATTGGCGGCCGGCTTGTCATCCGCTGGATTGAGGAAGATTTTCCGGAGTCTCCGGATTAAATAGCCAAGCAAATCGTCGAGATTACGGTGAAGTCTACCGAAGTGTTTTATGTAAAATACAGGCATGCTCCCAAGAAACCCGGAACCGGCCGCTGCCCTTTAAGGTTTTTTGGTATACGCGCATTCGTGAACTTAAGTTAATTCTATTATGAAATAAAGTCGAGCAGTCCGCTTGGTTTAAATCCTTTTTTTGGATACTAGCTCCGATTGGATGCTCTTCTACATGACATGCGAAAAACCCACTAAATCCCTCGACATTACAAAGGCCTAGCAAACATTCCGCAGCCGAGATCCCAATCCCCGGTTACTACCCGCTTCACCTTCTTTTCGATATCTTCCAGCCTATTTTTAAATAAGTTAATTTCATTTTGGATAAAAGATGTTATAATACAGACAGAATTTAACTCGAGGTGACGTGTTGTGCATACCGACAAGACATCGAAAGCGTATCTGCTGCTTCAATTGTTTTGGATTTTTTTCAAAATCGGTCCGGCGACATTTGGCGGCGGATACGCCATGATGCCGATGATCGAGAAGGAATTCGTCGATAAACGCAAATGGATGGACCGCCAGGAAATGAGCGATTTAATGTCGCTCGCGGGCTCGGCGCCCGGCGGCGTCGGCGTGAACGCTTCGGCTTTTCTGGGATACCGGCTGGGCAAAATCCCCGGCGCTCTGGCGGCCACACTGGGCATAACGCTCCCTACGTTTATCATCGTTTTTCTGCTGAGCGTGTTCTACTCGATGTTCCGCGAGGAGCCCAAAGTCCAGGCCGCCTTCAAAGGCATTCACGGTGCTGTCATCGGACTGATCGCAGTGGCCGCGTTCAAAATGGGCAAAAATGCGCTGTTTGACCGGACGACCGTCATCACCGCCGCAGGCTCGCTGGCCCTGCTTCTGCTGACCGGACTGAACCCCATGGTCCTGATTGCGGTCGGGCTGGTGCTCGGCATCACCGTCATCCGGCTGAAGAAGCGGCTGGGGCTTCCGGTTCACACCGAAAGGGCACGCCAGGAGAACGAACCGGTTATCGAATATTACATCTAGGAGGGGTCCCATGCTGTTCTGGCAGTTATTTGTCTCATTTTTAAAAATCGGGTTTCTCTCCTTCGGCGGCGGTTATGCGGTTATCCCGATGATCCAGTACGAAGTGAAGCAGCACGGGTGGCTGAGCACCGGGGAATTTCAGCGGACAGTATCGATTGCGGGCATGTCGCCCGGCCCGATCGCCACCAACAGCGCGACATTGATCGGTTACCAGACCGCGGGCCTGGCTGGAGCCGTTACCGCTACCGCCGGCATCGTTCTGCCTTCCCTGCTCATTGTGATCCTGATTGCGGCTTTCTTTTATCGAATGAATGCCAATCCCTGGGTCAAATCCTCCTTCTACGGCCTCCGGCCGATCATTACCGGACTTATCGTCTATGCGGCCATCCACTTCGGTTTCCCCAATCCGTCGGAAGCCATCTATCACTGGACGACCTTCGCCACGCTGCTGATCGGCGTGCTGGCGTTTGTCGCGATCACCAGATACAAACTGCATCCAGTGACCGTCATCGTATGCTCGTGCGTTGCGGGAATCGTGCTGTTTTAATTGGGTGAAATTAAATTTCCTATGCCTTTACGGGGACGTTAAATTATAATAGAATGAACTTTCAAAAATAAACTGGGGGAACTTCTATGACTACACCACCTAAAAACCCAGCGGCATCAGGAAAAAAAGACCAGTTTTCATCCGCAGGCTTTATCCTGGCCGCCATCGGGAGCTCTGTGGGTCTCGGGAATATGTGGAAATTTCCGTACATCACCGGACAAAACGGCGGCGCAGCCTTCTTTCTGCTCTTTATCGTGTGCTTGATCGTCATTGGTTTACCTGTTTTGCTCGCTGAGCTTGCCATCGGACGCGCAGGCAGAGGCAGTGCGGCCACTTCGTTTGTGAAAGCGGGCGGCAGCAAAGTGTTCGGCCGTCTCGGCCTGCTGCAGGTTATCGCGCCTTTTCTGATTCTGACCTTCTACGTCATCGTCGCGGGTTGGACGCTCCATTACGCCGTGCAGTCTTTCAGTGGACACCTGTACAGCAATCCGGATTTCAAAGGACAGTTCAATTCGTTTATCGGCGGCTACATGCCGATCGTATGGCAAGCTGTCGCCATCCTGATTACCGGCTTTGTCGTGGTCAAAGGGATTTCCGGCGGCATCGAAAAGTTCAACAAAGTGCTGATCCCGGGATTGATCATCCTGCTCATCGTCCTGATGATTCGTGCCGTATCCCTGCCTGGTGCGGGCGAAGGGGTATCGTTTTTCTTGAGACCCGACTTCTCCAAGCTGACCCCGGAATCGGCGCTAGTCGCTTTGGGACATGCCTTTTTCTCCCTCTCATTGGGGATGGGCATCCTGCTTACGTATGGTGCTTATGTGGACAAGCGCCAGTCTCTGGGGTCTGCCACGATCGCCATAGGCGCTGGTGACCTGATCTATGCGTTCGTGGCCGGGCTGATCATTTTCCCGACGACCGCTTCGTTCGGTATCGAGCCCGACTCCGGGCCAAGTCTGGTGTTCATCGCCCTGCCGGCCGCCTTCTCGGCCATGCCATTCGGCGCATTCTTCGGCGGGCTGTTCTTCGTCCTGCTGGCGATCGCTGCCTTGACGTCGGCGGTATCGCTGCTGGAAGTGCCGGTAACGTACCTGATGGACCGCTGGAAGTGGGGCCGTACGAAATCGGTCGTCATCATCAGCGTGCTCGTGCTGCTGCTCGGCCTTCCGTCCGCGCTGTCCTTCGGCATCGTGCCGGGTCTGTCGGAAATGGGCAGCAAAAACTTCTTTGACTGGCTCGACTTCATTACATCCAACATTTTGCTGCCGGTCGGCGGGCTGATCACCACCATTTTCGCCGGGTACTTCTGGAAAGGTGCTGCCGAAGCGGCCGGCCTCAAATCGGGATGGTTCCGGGTATGGCTGTTCATGCTCCGCTACGTGGCGCCGATTCTGGTGCTGCTCGTGCTGCTCGACACAACGGGCATTCTGAAGCTGAAATAACGACGAAACTACAACAAAAGCAATCTCCTGGGCTGTTCACAACAGCGGCTGTGGAGATTGCTTTTTTTTGTTAATGGAACGTATAACTGCTGTCCTTCATGATCCGGATGGCAAGAAAAGCTTCCGCCGTACGCGGTTGTCATGCAATCCTAAGATGGATCCGCTCTCCACTTGCGGCGAAGCGGTACGCCTATCCCCCGCATCCCGCCGGCAAGCCTAAAGCAGACTTACTTAGGCTAGTTCAAGCACAGTCACCGACTTAGAAGGCAGCTCGACGACCAGGTGCGTCCCATCCGTCTTGAACGCATCGAACGGCTTCGGCGCGATCCGGTCGGGCTGTTCAAACGTGTTATGCGCATCCAGCTCCTCCGAGGTCAGCGTCGTTCCGGTCACCGTCAGCGACGCCGCCGAAATGCCGCGCAGGTCGATCGTTACGGTCGAAGCGCTCTCGTCGTTCAAATTGCACAAGCTGATATGGATTTTTCCTTCGGCGTCCCGCGAGGCGGTTCCCGTCACTTCCGGGATAGACCGGCCGAAGGCGCTGTATGTACCGCTCTCCAGATTCAGATCCAGCAGCTCCGCATCCTGATGCACTTTGTACATATCGAACACATGGTACGTCGGGGTCAGGGCGATTTTTTCGCCTTCGGTCAAAATGACCGCCTGCAGCACGTTGATCGTCTGGGCGATGTTGGCCATCCGCACCCGGTTGCAGTGCTTATGGAAAATGTTCAGGGTTAGTCCCGCCACGAGCGCGTCCCGCAGCGAGTTTTGCTGATACAGGAATCCCGGATTGGTTCCCGGTTCCACGTCGTACCAGGTTCCCCATTCGTCGACGATCAGTCCGATCCGTTGGTCAGGGTCATATTTGTCCATAATCGTGCTGTGCTTGGTGATGAGCTCATCCATAAATAGCGCCTTTTCCAGCGTGGTGAACCATTCTTCGCGGCTGAATCCGGTAGCCGGCCCCTTGTTCCCCCATGTTCCCGGGACGGTATAATAGTGCAGCGTAATGGAATCCATATACCGTGCGGCCTCGCGCATCAGCACGTCCATCCAGTTGTAATCGTCCGAGTTCGGGCCGCAGGCGATACGGTGAATCCGGTTGTCCCCGTAATTGCGGACATACGTCTGGTACTGGCGGTACAAATCCGCATAATATTCCGGCCGCATGTTGCCGCCGCAGCCCCAGTTTTCATTGCCTACGCCAAAATAGGTGACCGACCAAGGCTGTTCGCGCCCGTTCTCTTCGCGTAGCTCTGCCATCGGCGATACGCCTCCGAAGGTCAGGTACTCTACCCATTCCGACATTTCCTGCACGGTACCGCTTCCAACATTGCCGTTAATGTAAGGCTCACAGCCGATTTGGGCACATAATTCCATGAATTCATGCGTTCCGAAGTGATTGTTCTCCACCACGCCGCCCCAGTGGGTATTAATCATCCGTTTGCGGTTTTCCCGCGGTCCGATGCCGTCCTTCCAATGGTACTCGTCCGCAAAACAGCCGCCCGGCCAGCGCAGCACCGGTACCCGGATTTGCTTCAGCGCCTCCACGACGTCATTGCGTATGCCGTTCGTGTTCGGAATCGGCGAATCCTCCCCGACCCAGATTCCTTCGTAAATGCACCGCCCCAAATGCTCCGAGAAGTGTCCGTAAATGTTTTTATTGATTTTGCCTTTAATCGTGTCCGCGTTTAATACGCTGCTCATCCAATAGCCTCCTCTTTCCCGGTTTTCTCCCACACAGTATAGTGGCTTGTACGTTATGCCACAATGATTTATACTGGCCAAAAACTGACCTATCGTGCTTTTTATGGAGGAGGCATTTATGATTCAATTAGTCAGCTGCGGGCACAACTTCGTTCACTCGGACGGGATCCGGATCGACCGCAGCAGCGGAGCCGGGAATTTCGCTTTTGTCCTTTTTCGGAGCAAGGCGGAAGTGGTGATTGACGGCACGGCTTATACCGTGGATAACAATGCCTACATCTTGATGCAGCCCAGCACTCCTTACATGTACCGGGACTTGGAGAAGCCCTTTGTCAACGACTGGTTCCACTGTGAGGGAACGGAGCTTGGCGCATATCTGCAGCAGCTTCAGCTTCCGCTTGACCGTCCGGCCGAAGCGGCTTACCCAGCATCCGTGTCCCGGAGCATCATGGAGCTTCAGTCCGTGAACTGGCTGGGCGGGCCCCACCGTTTGGAAATTATCGACCTGGACCTGCGCAGCCTGCTGATGAAGCTCGCCAATTGGCGGCACCTGCCCCCTGCCCAGGGAAATGCCGGCCGGTATTTGCACCAGCTGTCGGAAATCCGCAGCGAGCTGTACCGTTCACCGCAGGCCTCCTACTCCCTGGACGAGCTCGCGGCAAGCGTCAACCTGAGCAAATCTTATTTTCAGCATCTGTACAAGGATTTGTTCGGATGCTCGGTCTCGTCGGATATGATCAACAGCAGGCTGGAGTATGCGAAGTATTTGCTGGATAACAGCTCCCTCTCCATCGGCAGCATCGCCAAGATGTGCGGATATGAGAACGAAACCCACTTCATGCGGCAGTTTAAAAAATTCGTATCGGCCACCCCGAGCGGCTATCGAAAAAGAAAGTAACGCACCTGCCCTGCGAGTTTACTCCCCTAATTCCATGGGAACAATAGCAGCAACAATAAGTAAAATGGGGCTGCACAACGAATGAGTGACAATCTATGGAATACGATCAAAAACAGCGGTGTCGTCTGGAAAATGCCGCTGGCTGCGGCGCTGTCATGGGAAGCTGCGAAGTGGGCGGGCTCTTCACATCCTTATCTCGCCCCGCTGACCGCGATATTGTCCGTACAGGCCACGGTCAGCCAATCGATGCAGTTCGCCTGGCAACGTGTCCTGGGAACGGTTGCCGGCGTCCTGCTGACGCTCTGTGTAACGCCCTGGCTCCCCCTGAACGGATGGAGCATCGGAGCGTGCCTGTTGGTCTCCGCCTTTGCCATCCAGCGCCTGAAGCTGGACCACACCATATTGACACAGGTGGCCCTCAGCATTCTGCTCGTGCTGTTCTTTCAGCACAAAATGCCCAGCTATACGCTCGACCGGATCCGGGATACGATCATCGGCGCCGTGTTAGCGGTACTGGTGCAGGCGCTGCTGTTCCCGCCGGATTCCATCCCATCCGCCAAGCAAAAAATGACCCGCTTCGCGGACCATTTGGCAAGTCATTTTATCAAGGCCGGGCAATGGGTGGAACAGGGATGTCCTCCAAGTGAAGCGCAAACGCTGAAATGGACTTGGCAGGCGCTGTTTCAGGAGCTGCACCAAGCGACCACCGAGCTGGACAAGGCGGCCCAGAGCTTACGGTACCACCCTTTTGCCGCCAAGAAGCGCGATCTGCTGAACCGCCTGACCCGGCAGATGGAGCAGCTGCGTTCGGGCTACGCCAATCTGTCGGATATGATCCGGGTGCTGGGGCAGTGGTCGCAGACCGGCCATTTTACCCGGGAGCACCAGCAGCAATGGGCGGCTCACCTGCAAGAACTCGCCCAGGTGATCAAGCGGTGGCATACAGGCCCCGGCATCTCCACAGACGACAGCGCCGGAAAGGTCAGCTTGAGCTTTCCGGCTCCTGCGCATTGGGAGCAGGAGCAGTACCCGCTCGCCCTGTATATGAATGCCGGGCAGCTGCTTCAGGACTTTGGCGGGGAATCCGCGTTCTCCTTGTCCCGCAGCAGTCCGTAGTCTTGCGGTGTGTCCACGTCGAGGAACAGATCCGGCGATCCGAAAGGGACAGAGATCCCCGGCCTTCCGTGACGGATCAGCTGCCGGGCTCCCTGGTCCCCTTGCAGCCGGAGCAGCTCCGGAAACATCCGCCGGTGGCAAATGACCGGCGGTCTCGCCAGACCGCCGAACTCCGCGGCGGCGAAATGAATCTCTTCCCGTTCCGATGCCTGATCGTAGCGGCAGAGCAGTTCGTTGATCATTGCAGATGTGACGCAGGGCTGGTCGGCGAGCAAAATCATGACCGCTTCGGCCCCCGCGGTCATCGCCGCCTCCACCCCGCACCGGATCGAATGCGCCTGTCCTGAATGCGCATCCGGACAGCGGACAAGCGTCCACTTTGGTCTAAAGCGGTCGCTGCCAAGGGCTGCGTCCATCCAATCCGCCTTCCCTTCGGTGGTCACGATCCATACATGCGCCAGTCCGGCCTCCAGAGCGGCAAGCAGAGCATGATTGCCAAGCGCAATTCCCCTCAGCGGCAGACCAAGCTTATTCGTTCCCATCCGGCTGCTTTGTCCCGCCGCCAAATAAATGCCATGGACACTATGTCGCTTCATAAGATAAGCGCCTCTTTCGGGAAGTTCGGTACACCTGGATTAATTCGGCCACGATGCTGAAGGCGATTTCCTCCGGACCTTCTGCTCCGATCGGCAAACCTACGGGGGCGTGCCAATGGTCCGGCAATGAGCCGCTTCCGAGAAGCCGCTGCGTTCTGCGTTTCGAGCCCAGGAGACCAACATATGCCAGGTTATGGCTGGAGAGGAATCGGATGAGCTCCAGGTCCCTCCGGAAGTGATGCGTCATGATGACCACGTAATCGTTTGGCGTCCATCGCATCCGTCCGGCCGTTTCCTCCGGGAAGCCGTCAAGCAGCGTGTGGGCATCCGGAAAAAAGCTTCGGTCGCACAGGGCTGCCCTCCAATCGGCGACGGAAACCGAGAATCCGGCGGCGGCCGCAAAGGAGGCCAAAGGCCTGGCATCCGGCCCGGCACCGAACAGGGTCAGCCGGGGTTTGGGGAAATACGTGTGGACGAACACTCCCTCCGCCTCTCCCGGCACGTTCTGCATACCGCTCCGCCGCCCTATCCGGGCAGCTGCCCAATCCAGCAGAGCCTCCGGAAACGCTCCCGGCCATTCGCCGAACCGGTGCCTGGAGCTGGTGACAAAGCTGTATCCTGCAGCCAAGGGGTCCGCGCTATTTTTTAGAATCAGCATGACTTCGGTCTGATCGTCCAAATAATCCTTCAGCAGCAGCAGATGCCTCCGCAGCGAGTCGCCGACGGCCACAGCCGTAACCTGAATCACGCCTCCGCAGCCCGGTCCTTCCCCCCAGGACAGCGGATCGGCAGCATCCAGGTCGAAGGTATAGGTGCATGGAACCCCGGCTGCCAGCAGCTCCGGCACGCGGGCTGCGATATCCGCTTCCAGGCAGCCGGTGCTCAGCACGCCGACCTGCGTTCCGTTCTCGAACAGCAGCATGGATGCGCCCTCTTTACGGTAGGCGCTGCCCTCCACCCGGGTAATGGTCGCCAGCACGCTGCGCTGTCCGCACTGCTGAAGTGCTTCCAAAATCCGATGAATGTCTTCCAAGCGTGTTCCTCCTTTTAGCTGCTGCCGGTTGCCGGGCCGCCTTCCTTGTTCGCTGCCAGCGCCGCCATGATCGCCCCGTGAATTTCTTCATAAGAGGTGCAGCGGCATATGTTCGATTCCAGCCACAGCCGGATGGTCTCCGGATCCGCGTCCGGATGAGCGCTTAGCAGCCCGTGACCGTTCATGATAAATCCCGACGTGCAGTAGCCGCATTGGAATGCCTGCTTTCGGACAAATTGTTCCTGGACCGGCGAATGCTTCAGCCCTTCAATCGTGGTGATGCGCTGTCCGTCCGCCTCTACGGCGAGCATCAGGCAGGACTTCATCGGCAGACCTTTCAGGATGACGGTACAGGCGCCGCAGTCCCCATTTTCGCAGCCGGGCTTGCACCCGGTTAAGCCAAGGTGGTCCCGGAGGGTATGCAGCAGCGTCTCCGCCGCACGGACCCAGAGCCACCTGCGCTCTCCATTGACCTCCATCTCCAGCGGGTAGATCGCATTCGAGTTCGAGCTTGCGCTTTCCAGGACGTTCACCTTCCTTCCAAAGCATGAATGGCGTCTTTGACGGTTTGCTTAAATAAAAAGAGCCGGTAATCGGCCGTGCCTTCCGTATTGGTCAGCGGCGGTGCCGGGAGCCGTCCAGCTGCCTGGCGGGCCCGCTCTTCCGCAGAAAGCCCGGGAGTGTTCAGCACCTGCTCGATGGAGGCCGAACGGAACGGGAACCCGCAGACCCCGCTGAATGCCGCGCGGATGCGGCTTCCCTTTTTCACGGCAACCAAGGTCACCAACGGGTAACCGACATTACCGATCTGCCGCTTCTTCACATGAACGGACGGCAGAGATACGAAATCACGGTCCGTCACGGCCTGCAGCAGAAACTCTCCGGGTTCCAGACGGATCTGCCCGCGGAAGACTTCGTGGATCGCAGCCTCTCTGACTCCGCCTTTCCCTGCGATGACCAGGCGGCTGTCAGCCACAAGCAGCGGGAGAACTGCTTCCCTGTAATAGATTCGGCCGCACAGGTTGCCGCCGAGCGTAATTTTGTTGCGGGACGTCTGGTCGGCGACGCCCCGGGCCGCCCTGCCGAGCAGCGGGAAGAGGTTCGAACCGGTAATGGCGGACAACGTGACACAGCCGCCGATGATCAGGTCATTTTCGCGGTATTCCATGACATTGCATTCGGGGATCGCTTTTAAATCGACGACCGCACCCGGGCGATCCTCGTTCAGCCTGGCCATCGTAATGATTTCCGTCCCTCCGGACCAATACATAGGTTGCTTGCCCTGGGCTTGCAGCGCCTGATAGACATCGGCAGCCTCTTTCACCGAAGACGGCCGGTAATATTCAAAGTCAAAGGGTATCATGGGCCATCCTCCAAATCCGCTCCGGGGTAAGCGGAAGCCGATTTAGCGCGATGCCCGTCGCTGCCGACAAAGCGTTGGCCAGTGCAGCAGGCATGCCGATAATGCCATGCTCGCCGATGCCCCGCAGGCCGAATGGCGCCTCCGCATTCGGCGTTTCGACGAAATCGACGAAATACGCCGGCTGCTCTCCGTATCGCAACATGTGATAAGTCCGGAACTGCGGATTCAGCACCTGGGCCTCTTCATTGAACGCAAAGGCCTCCCTGCTGGCAAGGCCCAGCCCCATGCTCATACCTCCTGTTATTTGGCCGCGGGCGAAAACCGGATTGATAACCCTGCCGGCATCAATAACGGTTGCCGCCTGCAGGATCCGATAGCTAAAATCCCTCGTATCCAGCTCTACCTCCACCATCTGTGCGCCGACCGTCCATTCCGGGCCCGGTTTTCCTTTGCCGGTCATCGGGTCCAGCTCCTTAATATCCCGCATCGCATAACTGCCGCGGCCGATGACCTGGCTTCCAATCGTTCCCCCCTCCGGAAGTTTGTATCCAAGGGCAATCTTGGTGATCTCTATGCCGATCCCCGGATCCCGCTTGCTGTAAACTCTTCCGCCTCCGATTTCCAGCTCGGCCGGCGGGAGCTCAAGTACCCGGGCGGCCGTGTTCTTCAACTGTACGATGGCATCGTGCGCTGCCGCAAGAATCGCGTTACCGACCAGAAAAGTGCTGCGGCTTGCGACGGTTTTCCACAGCTGCGGCTCGGTCTCCGTATTGACGTCAGTGCTGATCGATACTTTGTGCACATCCATTCGGAGCAGCTTGGCTACCATTTGGGTAAGGGACGTCCGCGTGCCCTGCCCGATCTCCACAGCGCCGCAGAGCAAATTCACGCTGCCATCGGTATTGAAAATGATGACCGCCCCCGCACCGGCATCGGAGGGGGTATTGGAATTTTTCCACATACAGCATACGCCCCTGGCTTTGACAAAGTGGCCTTTTGCTTCAATCAAGGGCTGCTCATCCCATCGGATCATATCTTTCAGATTGGCGATACACATCGGGAGATTGCCTACCGTACTCCGGTCCAGCAGCGTTTGTGTCGGCGTCGTGTCACCGGGCCCGATCGCATTCAGAAAGCGGAACTCCAGCGGATCCATGCTGAGTCGTGCGGCCATGACATCCATTGCCCGCTCGATGGCAAACGTCAGCTCGGGATGTCCAAACCCGCGAAATGAAGTGGAATACGGGTGATTCGTATACATACAGAGCGAATCGCACTGCAGATTGTCGATTCGGTACGGACCCGAGCAGTCGCTGGCTCCCGCCTTGCTCATGATCGGTCCCCGGTCCGAGTAGGCCCCCCCGTCAAACCAGTGCGTAATTTCCGCGGCGGCGATTTTTCCATCGGCGGTACAGCCCAGCTTGACTCTCGATTCCAGCCCGATATGCACCGGGGAAGAGACCATGTCGCGCTCCCTTGAATTGACCAGCTTGACCGCTTTTCCACCTACGGCCCGGGAAGCCAGAAAAGCGAGAAATTCCAGCTGAACGGCCGCCTTCCCGCCAAACCCTCCGCCAACGAGCGGGGTGTGAACGATGATTTGCTGCAGCGGGATATGAAAGTATCTGTTGATTTGGCTGCGGATGATGTAGGGGGACTGCGAGGCGGAATGGATGACGGCTTTGCCGTCCGGCAGCAGCTCCGCTGTACTGCAGCGCGGTTCCATCGCGGCATGGTCGGATTGCGGCATGCTCACCCGGACCTCGATCGTGTGGACGCTGCGGCTCCATCCTTCCTCCATGTTTCCTTTGCGGATCCGGTTGCGGCTTGCAACGTTGGTGCCGGGCTCCGGATACACCTCCTCATAATGCTTATACTCGGCCAGACCTTCATGAATGAGCGGGGCGCCCGGCTTATAGGCCTCCAGCGGGGACTGAACAAGCGGCAGCGTCTCGTATTCTACGCGGACCTGCAGCGCCGCCATTTCCGCGATATATTCCGCATCCGCCACCACCACGGCGACCGGCTCGCCGAAATATCTCACCTTTTCTAAGGCCAGCGGC
>Ga0224731_1032_pt1 | contig 21229 bp, 23 predicted proteins | sample IA1ulk_2_FD_161639 | JGI IMG/M metagenome (GOLD analysis project Ga0224731, IMG submission 161639) | Enriched cells from agricultural soil in Iowa, United States - IA12soil_GW_FP2(bulk) | ecosystem: Environmental > Terrestrial > Soil > Agricultural land | place: USA: Iowa | collected 2017-05-08 | reverse complement strand
GCGACATTCAGGCACTAAGTGAAGCTGGCGTGCCAATCATCGGAGCCCCTGGGACTGGATATTCCTTAATGGAAGGCTATTTCCTTCCCCCTATCGGTTTCACGGTACCAGAAGCCGTGAGCCTTTTGATTGGAATAGACTTTATCGAACAACAATTTGATGATGATTATCGTATCAGGGCTCAAGCTGCTCGTGGCAAAATCGAGGCCATTCTTCCATCGAGCGTTCGCAATGAAACTTCACATGTACTGAAGGCTATGCGTTTGCTCATTTCCGATGAACAGGATACGCCGTCAAAAGAAAAGAAATATTTAGAAAAGATCCGTCGAGCGATACTAGACGAGCGAAAGATAAACTTTCATTATGCAAAAAGACTTGCAGATTCCGAGGGAAATCACCATAGTGTTCGTACCGTTGCTCCCTATGGATTGGTGCTCATTCAAGGATCGTGGATGCTCGTAGCTCGATGTGATCTGCGCCAAGACATTCGCCACTTTCGCTTGTCCCGAATGACGGAACTTATTGATCTGGAAGAACGTTTCGAACTGCCGGCGCATTTTAACTTAAGGGAATATACTCCTTTGGATGATAGGAATTTACGAGTTCGCCTTCGATTTAACCATGACATCGTAGATAAAGTGAGGGAGTCGAACTATCATTATATGGAGGATATGGAAGAGCATCGAGATGGATTGGATGTGGTCTTACGCGTTCGCCAACTAGACGAATTGCTACAATGGGTGCTTGGCTGGGGAGCGGGAGTGATTGTATTGGAGCCTGAATCATTACGAAATCGGATTCGTGAGGAAGCCAAAAAAATGTTACAACACTACTGACATACTGTTGTCAGTAGTGTTTTTTTATAATCGGAGTAAGTAAATGTAAAGGAGTGGAGACAAATGCGAAGTATGTATTGCAAAGGAATTCATATCACTATGGACCAATTGCACAGTAGCCAGATGGTCGTTAAACCAAAAATGGAATAATTATGAATTAAATCGAGCCTTTACAGTTTTAAACATGGGAGGAACGTCGGTTAACTCGCAAATCGGGTTACTTTTAAATGGGAAAATGTGCCCTTTGTAACCTTTGGCAACTTACGATAGCATCGCTGGTTCTGGCCAAAAATAATATGCTACATCTTAATGGAGAAGATAATTTAGTGACTATGGAGTGGAGTTGTTGGACATGGCTGTCTAATCGCATCTATGAGGGAATATCTACAAAATAAGGGCCAGGCTTCTGTTGGAGTAATCTGTCTTTTAATCAATTAATTTACTATATAAATCCCTGCTTAAAAATTCTCATTTTACCTTATTAATAAATAACGTCACCCTATTAATCAAAGCCCCTTTTAATCAATCTCGGTAGTAAATTGTCATACTTAATCACCTTGCTTCAATTTAATAATTCCTGTGTTAGTTCACCCTTCTTTTTATCTTTTAAAATTGCTACAAATTTCCCCATAAGCTCCTCCATGTTTTTAGAAAAATACGAACATTAGTTCTATCTTATGTTATACCCAAACTATTGGCAAGAAAATTCTTTAACAAGAACACCCCTTTATAGAAGGAATGCTGCCCAATTTGTTAAAGAAGCAACGTATTAAAATTGATAAAAACTCGTTTCATTGGGGATAACACTTTCAATAACAGCAATATCTTTTTTTGTAGCATTAAGTATAAAAAATTCCGTTCCCCAGTGACCAGAATGAAACACAGGCATCGTACCTATATCTAAATTAACTGTGAACCACTTGAACTCTCCCATATTATTTGTATAGTTATTCAATAAATAATTCGAAAGAGCAAAGGTCTTCTTCCCCTTAAATATGGTGATACTATCTTCTTGAAACATTTCGAATGTATTTAAAGAGAGAGTATTAATGTCTTCAATAATGTCGATTTCATCATTCCAACAATGAATTTCAATTGTATCCGATTTTTCTAATATTAGCGGACTCCAATAATCGTAATTTTCATTTACAGGTTTTGGAAATGTCGAATTATCTTGTGTATAAATCGGTATGTTAAAAGCTAAATTATTTTGCACAAAAGTAGCCTCCAAACATTTTTCCTTATAATTCTGTACTACATATGTTACTAATCTGCCATTATAGTTATGTAACATCAGCTTAATATTTAACTGGAATCGCTAATGTTCCCCATTCTCTTTCTTGTTCAAGAGGTAAATTTCATAGGTTCCGTTTATCATTTCTTCCATTGACCAACCCTTATAATCAACATCTTCAAAAGGAATATCCTCATACATCTCTTTAAATGTATCGTATTTCCTAAGTTCCATTACTTGAAATTTTAAGGTTTCATCTTGTTCAGGAACCTAAAAAAATTCAATTCTTCTCTTCTCATCATTCAGCCGAACCTCCACCTGCTTTTACCCCTCTTTAAAAGCTTTAAAATATCCACTGTATAACCCCATTTGACGTAGCAATCTACTTCCCCTTCATTTTTCTATACACAATGATATCTTCTTATTGTTCTAACTTTCTACGTTCCTGTTAGCGTATTAAAAGTTTTCAATAAAAAATGCGATAATCCTGTTGGATTATCGCACCTTTCGGTTTAAGTATTTTTAAAAAGATTTCTTTTACACTAAGTTAATTCTTTTCGGTTTGATGTACTTAGTAAAGATGAAACGCACAAGTGGACCCATAATAAGGATTTGTAAAGGTAATGCCATAATAAGATTTTTTCCAAACACAGACAAATAATCAACCAAGTTAAAGTTGCCATTATATCCACTGTGCAAAATCATCGTTGCTAGTCCAAAAGCTGATATAAATAAAGCCATTCCTATTACCATGAAGGTTGATATCGTTAATATAGTATATATTTTATTTTTAGTATTTGCGGTAAATTTCAAAGCCAACTTTTTTGCGTTTGGACCAACCAGGAATAGGTCAAGGATTAGTGCAATAATAAAAGCAATAAAAAATTCTAATATTCCTTCATAGAAATTCACTTTACCAATCATTCCGTTCAGGTAAAGGTTATACACCGTCATAACTAATACCATCCCAAAGCACATAATAAAGCCAAAATACACACTTTCTTTCTTAGTTGTCGGCAAATTGAATCATTCCCTTCTTTTAATACTTAAATATTATAGATAAATTCAAAACATTTTCGTAAGTGGACAATTTGTGAACAAAAATCTTTGATTTTTTCTCCATTTCAAAATCATCCCGGTTATTCTTATTCAATAAACCCCTCCCGTTCGTCCAATAAGAAAATGCCGCCGAAATTGTCAGTTGGATCTTATGCATTGCCCCCTTACTGACAATCTTTTTACTCCTCCATAAACTAAGTTTTCCATGTAAAAGGACGCCTTCTTATTAAAGAAAAGCGCCCGTTAGTGGAATACTACTCAATTTCAAACTTAAAGAAAAAAATGACAAACGCTCCAATCAAAGAGAGGGATGTTTATTGATGATTTTCAAATCATAAAGTTGAATTAATCATCTTTAGTGCATCGTAAGTTATAGTAATTTTTAAGTGTTCCTCTTTTATTTTATGCTTTCTTATATTAACTTCAGGAATTGTGTATATAAAACGGTTTTCTATCATTTCCCAAAGCATTTTTCTTGAAACGTTTAATTTCTCTTTAAGTAACTTGTCTAGGCGAAGATTAAATCTATATTGAGACTCAATGTTAATGAATATTTCTTCCGACAGGTTTTTATAAACATCAATGGTTTCGCCATCTGCAATATAATCAATGTTAAATATTACTTCCGCTTGATTACTCCTAATCATTTCCATATCGAACGCATATTTCCATGCTGTTTCCCTATCATTTCTTGACATTTTGTCAAATAAGCTTTTATCTATATCTATCGGGTTAATGCGAGAAAAAATAGTTACGTTCCATGTAGAATCACATTGACTACATTTATAGATTAACCATACATCTATTTTTTGTTTATTTGCATTCATTCTAAAAAGTTCACTACAATAAAATTCCTTTTTTTTCCCGCATTTATTACAGTTCCTTAGAATCAATGGTGTGCTCTTCGGCTTTATAGACCAATTAATTATATTTTTTGCATTCATAGAGTATTTTGATTTAAAACTCATCACTTTCACCTCAAGAATATTATTTAACTATTCCGAAAATTGTTCGTGTGAAAGTGTTATCTTATCATTGGTCTCACCCCTTTGATAAATTTACTTATAAGCTAATGAAAAATTCATTGGACTATACCTCACTTTCATTTAGGAATAACTTTATGCTACCAAGATTATCCTAAAATGTAAAATACATTTCTTCAAAATCTGGTCCGGTCCTATGGTGCAACATTGATCTTCAACTAAATTTCCACTATAGTTTTAAAAAAAATCCTGCAAAAGCAGGATTTTAATCATCGAACCTAGTTTTAAATAATCAATTACTTTATAAAACTATAAATATACATTTTTAAATTTCATTTATAAAAGATAATAGCTCTAACTACTTCCAGAAAATAATCTCTCCAGCTTTTAGTTTGCATCTCCATTATTAACCCCCCCAAGCCGGCTTTAAAGATAATATTGCATCAATATACTGTTATAGAGGAAAAGGTTTCTCTCCGTAAATGGATCTTTCTTTCTTGCCATTACACTTCCTCCTTTTTATATAAATATACAGTACGAAATTTCAATTTCACATTAAATTAAATATGACTTTTGGTATTTTTAATTAAAATTTTAATGTAATAATAAGTAATTGATTAAAAATGAAAATAGATGCAATTGATAAGAAATTTTAAGGAGTTAAGTAAGGATAGGTGGATTATGAAAAGTTGGGATATCCAATAATAGTAGCAACAATTAAAGACGGTGATTATCGAGCGTTTAAAAATTTATTGAATGCCTTCCAATTTTAGAGTTTTGTTACCGAGTAGCTGGAAAAGCTTGTTATTTACTTAAATTGGAATTTGTAACCTTTGCAAAAGCAGAAGAATTTATTGATGCTGTATATCTATATGCAGCTACTGTTACACATATTATCTTCTCTCAGGACACAACAAAATTAAGAATTGATTCCCCTTGAATTGTTTTCACTTTATAAAAATGTGAAGACGCTTTTTAGAGGAAGAAATGAGGAAAAAATCTTGTTGCTCCTCTGTCGTATTTAATGGTTCGAAATCACTTATAGGTACAAAATTGTAGAAGTTATTTCCATGGGTCTATGGTGATATAAAATAATAATGTAATAAAAGCGAGGAATGTGAGTTCCACCCCCTTTTTAGCATATACAGGGATGGAAAAGAGGACAACTACCATATCCTCTTCATTATATTAATCCAGGAACTGTTATGAAGATCCTGAAGAATTTTATATAAAAAAGGATGTTTATCTATATAGATACATTAAACATGACTAATTTACCCTATAAATATGCGTAGACTTGTCCTAACATTCTTCATCCCCACTAAAAATATATGAAAAACAAAGAAAAACGTGAAAGGTTAAGTTACACCCTGTTCGTGTAGAACTGAAATAAAGCTCGATTAAAAACAACTTATAAACCAGTATTTTCCGGTGAATAAGAAGTATCTATTCTGAAAAAAATGCTCATTTTCTACCTTAGATCTTAAACAATAGCCCCTTTATGTCCATATCTTACAACCTTATATTTATGAGGAATGCTGCCCCGATAGTTCAATAGGAAAAGCCGCCGAAATGGCAGCTGATTCTTTAACCTATATCAGTAGGGCGACGTGCAATAACAACGTACTCTCGTCCCGGACGGTCAGGGGCTTCTCTTACCTCTTCCACTAACAGTCCTACTTCTCTAAGGGATTTGGTAATTTCCTCAAGATTCCTAAACCGCAACGTAGAGTCCGATGTAATAATAGCGCCATCATTATTAAAAACATAGGTCCATCGGAAAGATACCAAGGAGTCTCGAACATCTATAACCTCTACCCATCCCTCGACGAAACCACATTTGGGGACATCAACCCTTTGGTATGTGCTTTCCTTGTTCCATTCTAGCCACGCCTGTGACTCAGGCTTTCGTGATTCAAACACTAATCTTCCACCTGGAAGTAATACCCTCCGAATTGCTAACAGCGTCTGTTTCCACTCTTCATCTGTCAGAAAAACCTGAGAAACGTTAGCGGTCATTGTAACAAGATCAACTTTCAATGATGGAAGATCAAGAGCAGTACCTTGAATCCAATTAACATGATCAGACCAATGTTTTGTTTTCGCCACCTTTAATGACGCTTTAGCAGGGTCTAGTCCAATAACCTCTTTGCCTTTAGCTGCTAAACGACAAGCAAGAGTTCCTGTTCCACAACCAATATCAAGTATAGAATTTGCTCTGAACTCATCAACCATAATCTCGTAAGCATCTAAATCAGAACGGTCAGGGTCAAATGAGTCATAGATATGAGCCAATCTTGGGTTTTCAAATATTTCATCAGCCATCAACCTTCCCCCTATTCAATCAATTATTCGACATTAACTCTCTATTTCCTCTCCTTCAAGTAACTGCGCCTTTAACAACAATTTCGTTATGAAGCTAGCCTGTCCGTAGGCTTAATTAGAAAAAGCCACCAAAATGGCAGCTGGATCTTTAACTCTTGCCCCTTTTAGTTGAAGAAGGCATTGTATCAATTGGTAAGAAATCTTAAATCTGTTCGATAAATATCTTTTTCATCCATTAAATATAAAATTTTACCATTTTCATTTACAGGTTTATAAGTGATTACCTTTTGTCTCGTAAGGAATATGAGTAAAGCTTATCATTAAAAAGATTTCTTTTATTAAAAAAATTCTTAATAAGTTCACTTTCATTAACCGATATACTATTCTTTAAATCTTTCGTTCTCAATACAAACTCTTTTACTCCTATAAATTCTGATTCGGCAATTAAGTAAAATTGGGTTCCTTTTTTGTATCCCCTGAATTGCCTTTTTAGTGTATATAACTTCATTGAATACCTCTAAGCATTTTTTTGTCTATTTATCCAATTTTCTCTTGTTAATTTCATATTGATGGAGTCAATCCATTTCCCTTCAAACTCTAGATCGTTTTCATCAATTCCATATATTACAAAGCCAACCTTTTCATAAACATGCTTGGCTCTTGGGTTGAAGTCAAAAACACTTAAAGTAAGTTGATTAAGTGTAGTATTTTTAAATATATAATCAATTACAAGTGTAGTTGCCTCTGTTCCTAATCCCCGGTCCCGTCCCCTTGGACCAATAAGTATCCTAAAATTCATACTATGACTTTTTTCATCGTATAAATTGATCACTACCTCTCCCACTAGGATGGTCTGCGATTTGTCAACAATAGCAAGATCCAAGCGATCCGTTTGTTCATTTCTTGTAGTATACCATTTAAGAACGGATTCCCTATCGAAATCGGAACTGCTTCCTGTCAGTTTTAATACTTCGGGATCCCTTAAGCATTCCTCTATAAAAGGAAAGTCTTCATCTCTAAAAGGTCTAAGAACAACTTTCTCTCCTTCTATTAGTGGTTTAATACTTAAATCCACCATTTCGCTCACACTCCATTGGTTCAAATTAATATTTGCCCCACATTAGTCTGTTTTTTACAGCCGCCAGTTAAATTAATCACTTAATCCTACTTAAATTAAACTTTCCTTGCTACAACAATACCAAGTATGTTTCTCTTTACGTAAACACTTCAACTGTAAATCCTCCTGGCGCTTTAACATAGAACGTATAGGCATGTGCTTGTTGTGGAGGCTTTACTTCATATCCGTCTTCTTTTAAACGTTGATTGATCTTGTCAACTTGATCTTCATTCTCCTGTGGAAAACCAATATGAAAAGTCCCTGGATATTGAACATTTTTTCCTTTCATCAAGGTCAATACGAAACCTTCGTCATCAAACATAACTGCAAATCCATTCCCTCGACTTCCAACACATTTCATATCGAAATACTTTTCTAAAAAATCACGTGATGCTGAAACATCCGTAACGGTTAGATTTAGATGATTGAGTTTCATGGCGTACACCCTTTCCTTTTTAGTCCTGTACTATCTTATTACTATCATACAAGTGTAAAAACACTAAAAACAGGATTTATATTCTAAAGATTATAATTTTTTCTGCTGGGTTTAGTATCATGCGAAATACCTTTTTACGCATTCTCCATAGATTTCAGGTGTTTTTTTATCTACTTTTATCAATATCCCCAACACATATTGCCCGTTACCAATTCGATTGCTGGCAGTTTACAAGTAAAGTCTGGAACATTAAAAACGTAAAATTTTTATTTATTTGGTTTAGTGACTTCTAATACGTCTACTAAGTGAATAAACAATCAAAATAATCACATGCAAGGCAAACAATACAAAGAAAACATTACTGAATGTGGCACCCATTACTAGCTGATTAAAAGGATTCCATGAACTATTTCCTTCTACATCCACAGCCTTCCCGTATATCCCAATAGCGATAGAACCTGCAATAAAATTCTGCATCATTAATAAACCCATACCTATACCTGAATGTTCACTAGGTAATGTTAAAGATATCGATTTTGACATGACAATCATCATAAATGATTGACCGACATTCCCTATTATTAGAAATATCGCAATCAGTACGGCATTTGAATTGATAAATGTTGAAAGTAAGAAGAAGCAAACAATTAATAAACTGGAAGCAATAAAGAATAACGTTGATGTACCCTTTGAATCTGAAATCTTTCCACCTTGCCTATTTAATAAAGCAGTTACTGCTGCAGCTGGTACCATTGCTAAACCAATCATATTAACTGGGAGATTTTGAACATCTGCTAAAAACAAAGGAGTTAAAAAGAATAGTGAATAACCAATTCCTGTTACGAAGAACGCCAATAGTAAATACGAAATATATACTTTGTTTTTAAATAACTGAGGTTGAATAAAAGGAGACTTTGCTATATTAATTCGATATATAAATAAAACGAGCGCAACGATTCCTCCAATAAACCATAGTACATTGTTTGTTACACCTAGTAGGATTTGGGTTGTGGTTAGAGCTAACAGCCCGCCTCCTAACCAATCAATACTCGTATTCGTTCCTTCCTCATCACCTAAATACTTAAAATATAATGGCAATGTCAACAGAAGTAGTAGGGGGATGCAAAACAGCCATCGCCAGTCTACAACACTAACAACTAACGAAGAAACAATGGGCCCAAGTGCACTGCCAAGAGCAGTACCAATAAACACTGTCCCCATTGCAGTACCCCTTTTTTCAAGAGGAAAATATCGGATTGGGATTAAAGTAGCTGTAGCAGGAATTGTAGCTGCACCAGCGGCTTGTATACATCTTGCTACTAGCAAGAGCCAATAAGAGGTAGAAAAGAAGCCTAATAATGATGCAATTGCAAAGAGTAATAAACCAAAGACTAATAAATTTTTCAGCTTATATCGATCTGCAAGTTTTCCGTAAATTGCCGTACCAATCCCATATAAAAGTGTGTATGAGGAAGTAACCCAACTTACCTGTGAATTAGTAAGCTGAAATTCTTTGCTTATTTGTGGCAGAACAAAATTAAAAAGCAATATACTCATTGATGAGAGGGTTATAGTTAACATCATGATAATCAATAATTTTTCATTCCCTTGTTTTTGTAACACTTGATTCATTCTTCCCTTCTCCTTTTCATAAAATGATTGTCTGTACTGACTGACATTTTAGGTTAAAGTACACACTAGGGGGTTAATCCCCTAGTAAATAATACAACACTATCATTTAGAAGCTTGTCAAACTCCTCTTCCATAAAGGCGGAATCTCCGTTCATTCTTCCATGAGCAAAACCGAAGTTCATGTATAGAAACGTTATAGCCATTTTTTCCGCATCAATCGGGATAATTTTTTTTCGATTCTTCATCTCTTCAAAATAATTTGTTAAAAACTCCTTCAAAAGCTCAGGATGTCTGTGAGAATATTGGTGCAATCCAGGCACATTTTCCCCTATCTTCATAAGCATTTTAAGGAGCTTTCTGTTTTGATGCATAATTCGATGATAATTTTTGCTAATTAACTCTAAATCCTCTTTCAAACTCCAGACAAGCTTACTTTCAAAAATAGAACGCATTTCCTCACCATAATGATATCGATCGATGGCTTTTTCCAATAAATTTTGCTTACTTTGAAAATGTCGAAAAAGCGTTTTTTCACTAAAACCGGCTTCCCTTGCAATTTCCTCTGTTGTAACTCCGTTATATCCATTTTTAGAAAAAAGATCGATTGCTACTGTTATAATTTTTTCACTGGTCTCTTGTTTGCGATTTGAAGCCATAAATAATTATTTAACCCCCTAATTGAACGTCAGCACTGACTGACATTAATATATTCCTTTTACTTTTTTTTGTCAACCGATAAATAACTAAATTTTTGCACTAAGCTTCTTTTCTATTATCAATAATACTTGCCCCTTCCATCATCTCAATGCAAACAAATCGTTTTTGAAATGAACATGCCATATTGAACTATCCTGCCCTCATAAGAAAAGAGCATCCCTATTAAAGGAATGCTCCCGTTTGTTAATTTCAAAATTCACATACTCATTTCGATTTAATTTAAATAATCGTTTTAACCTTCCATGTCTAACATTCCCAACAACTTTTTGTAGTTAGATAATGTTTCTTTATCCTCCACTGGAAAACCAGATTTAAAAAATATAATATCTCCTGAACCATGGTTAATTTGATTATTCGCTTCCAGGATTCTCCTCAAGTTTTTTGCGGTACCAACACTCCCAGATATAATTTCCACTTCTTCGGGAAATATTTTCTTAATACTATCTTCAAAATATGGAAAATGAGTACATCCTAGGACAACCGTACCGTATTGCATTAAATTAAACGAAGATAGCTGTTCCTTTAAATATGGGACAACTATCTCTTCTCTAAATTCAAATTTCTCGGCAAATTCTACAAGACCAGGAAGCGGTAAACTTTCCACAATATCATGTTGGTCTATACTATTTACAAGATTATGGAATTTTTTCTCTTTAAGAGTTAAATTGGTTGCCAATACAAGTACTTTTTTTCGCTTTCCCTCACAGCTTTGGACAGCTGGTTTTACGGCTGGTTCAATACCTAAAATAGGAAAATCATACTTTTGTCGAAGATCATCTACTGCAATACTTGTTGCAGTATTACAAGCAATGACTAAGGCCTTCACTCCTTGTTCGGCTAAAAAATCAACTGCATTAAAAATATATTCCCTTACTTCCTCCTTAGACTTTTCACCATATGGATTATGTAAGGTATCTGCATAAAAAATGTAATCTTCATTTGGTAGATACCTCAAAGCTTGATGAAGTACTGTTATTCCACCTATACCAGAATCAAAAAAACCAATTCTCATTACTTTCACTCTCTCTACAATTAATTCTGTTCTATATTATCATTCTTGACCTTCCAAGTTCCATTTTTTCAAAAATGAACATCTGGGGCTTTATAAGGATTAGAAGTAGATTTATATTAGTTACCATTGAAAAATGACGAGAAATTATTTATCTCGTCATTTCTTATCATATTTTTACAAGTGTTCTTCCTCTTGCTTGCCCTTTAAGTAGTGTAGGTAAGACTTCGGGAAGTTGACGAAGTGTTATTTCTTGTTGAATAAATTGTTCTAGGTTTACCGGTTTAAAAATTGTTGCTAATCTATTCCATACTTTCAATCGTACATCCATTGGGCAATACACAGAATCAATTCCTAGTAGATTTACCCCCCTTAGAATAAAAGGGAAGACTGTGGTCGAAAGTTTTGTTCCCGCTGTTAGACCGCTAACCGCAACGGAACCGCCGTATTGAATTTGACTTAATAGAGATGCAAGTGGATCGCCACCAACCGGATCTACGGCAGCAGCCCATTTTTGATTACCCAACGCTTTGATTTTCCCATCAAATACTTCTTTTCTTGTAACAATTGAGGCTGCTCCAAGATTCTCTAAATACTCCCATTCGGTTTCTTTACCTGTGCTAGCTTCCACTTGATACCCAAGAGTTGAGAGAATAGAGACAGCAAAGCTACCTACACCACCAGTAGCTCCTGTGACAAGCACCTTTCCTTTTTCGGGTGAAACACCATTTTCTTCTAATCGTTGGACCGACAATGCCGCTGTAAAACCGGCGGTTCCCATAATCATGGCTTCCTTTAAAGTAAGACCGTTTGGAAGGGGAACAACCCACTTGGCTGGAATACGAGCATACTCACTGTAACCCCCAAAATGGGAAACACCAATCTCATAGCTCGTCGCAATAACTTCGTCACCTTCTTGAAATCGAGGATCTTCTGATGATACAACGACCCCTGCTAAATCAATTCCGGGTACAAAGGGATAATTCTTGACGATGTTACCATTAGGTATTGTAGCGAGACTATCTTTATAATTGATACCAGAATATTGAACGTCAATCAATACTTCTCCCTCTGGTAAATCTTGAATCGTTAGACTTTGAAGTTTTACAGAAAATTGGTCTTCATATTTATTCACAACTAGTGCATCAAAGGGTTTTATCATTGCTACTACTCCTTCCCATTAAGAATAAGTGATATAAAAACGATTCAAGCAAATTTGTTAATAGCATTGTGTTGCCGAATTATTGTTAGCTGAAAAAATTTCACTACATAAACGCATCATTTCTTTAAATTTATGTTAGTATAGCGCCTATTTTCCAGCACTTGAGATTTTAATATATAAATCATAACTCTAAAAATGAATACCGTAAAATATGTATAATAGATAATTACTATCTGATATTTTGATAGCTGAAAGAGAAACGGGTCTGGTTAATACTTTTAACTTCTTTTTTCAGTTAAAACTCATCTTATCTGATAGTCAACACAATAAAAAAGGGATTAGATACCTCTAAATAAAAACAGGTTTGTTTAAGTACAATATTCACTGTTTCCACTTTAATTAAATTCTTATTTAAAACAAGGTCCCTTAACTCCCTTAATCACTTATCATATTGATAAATTGTTTTAAAGAAGTAGGCATATACTTGTCCTTTCGATAAATGAATACTGTTTTGACTTTTCCATATCGATTCGGAATTGAATGTTGTCTGAGGATTCCGTCTTGTACATGCTTTGAAATTACACTTTGTGGAAGCATACTTATACCAAGACCAGCTGCTACACAACCGATAATCGCGTCCAAAGTACCAAATTCCATAATTTTATTAGGAATTACCTTCTCTTGATGTAACCATTGTTCAAGTTTTTCTCGATAAGAACATCCCGCATGAAATACAAGCAGCGTCCTTGTTTGAATATCTTTAAAAGAAGAAATAGGGGGATGTATGGTATCTGTAATAACTACCAATTCCTCTTCAATTAGTTCCTTTTCATTCAGCTCGGGGTGTTCAATAGGTCCTGCCACAAATGCCCCATCAAGTTCATACTGCAAGACTCCTTGAATATTATGTTCTGTTGAGCCCGTTTTTAGCGTTAAATCAACATCCGGAAAGTCCTTATGATACTTTGCAAGCAGGTCTGGCAAACGAACCGCTGCAGTGGTTTCCATCGACCCAATAATTAACGGACCATTTGGTGTTTCATCGTCGCTGATCACACTTTTTGTTTCTTCTATAAGATCAAATATTTTTTCTGTGTATGTTAATAACATGCTGCCCTTAGCCGTTAAAGCAGTTCCACGATTATGCCTATAAAATAAGGTAGTTTGAAGATCCGATTCCAACTGTTGAATTTTCATCGTAATGTTAGATTGTGCATATTGAAGTTCTCTTGCTGCCTTTGAAATACTCCCTAACTTTGCCACGGTCTGGAAAATTTTTAATGTATGCAAATCCAAAATAAAATCTCTCCCTATTTTTAGCTATCATTTAAAGTGATACCCAATATCATTTTTATGTATTATACCATATAGCAAAAAAGCTATATGATTTAAATATCCTACATTTTAACTGGAGGTTAATCTTTGAAAAAAGAGACATTCTAAAAAGAATATTCAATTTGAAGGGAGATATATACAATGCCATTATTACGCTTTGATTTAGTAGAGGGTAGAAGTGAAGAAACGTTAAAAAAATTATTAGATTCGGCTCATCGTGCGATGGTGGAAGCATTCCAAGTACCTGAAAGTGACCGCTATCAAATAGTTCATCAACACCCGCCGCATGAACTCATTATAAAGGATACAGGATTAGGATTTGAAAGAAGCAAAGACCTTGTAATTATTAGTATTGTTAGTAAAAAAAGAACTGTGAAACAGAAAGAAACTTTATACTCACTTCTAGCCCAATACCTTAAATCTGAATGCGGGATTTCACCACAAGATTTGATGGTTTCTATAACGGAAAACAGCGATGCTGATTGGAGTTTTGGACTAGGAGAGGCACAATTTCTAACAGGTTCATTGTAAGTTATAAAGGTAAGCTTTATATTTGGAGGTTTTTATTTGAAAAAGCAATCCTATCATTTTCTAATCGGGGGAATATTGTCTTTAATTATTGCCACGGGGATTGGGAGATTTGCTTATACTCCCATTCTGCCACTAATGCAAAAGGATCTTTCTTTTTCCGATACTGTTGCTGGTTATATTGCCTCAAGTAATTACGCAGGATATTTGCTTGGAGCAGTTTTAGCAAGTGCAATTCCCCTTAAAAAGCATAGAACGGTTATCTTAAGAATATGTCTTGTCATTAGTATCTTAACCACTGCCGTAATGGGTCTAACATACTCGCATTTGCTATGGTATGTACTGCGATTTCTATCGGGGGTTTCCAGTGCTTTTATGCTGATCCTAGCCTCTGGCATCGTGTTAGATAAACTTGCCTTTTTAAATAGAACAAATTGGTCCGGTTTATTTTATGGGGGCGTAGGCTTGGGAATCTGCTTATCCAGTATGTTTATCCCGAGATTAAATCGTTTATTTCATTGGGAAGGAACTTGGACAGGACTAGCGGTTGTTAGTGCTATCCTAGCTTTCTTCGTATGGATCTGGCTTGATGACCACTCAAACACTGCAGGGAACAAAACTAAACTAGATATTCCTGCAAAAGTGCCGCCTACTAATTGGCTTCTATGGTTGATTATTGCATATGGATTAGAGGGATTAGGTTACATTGTTACAGGAACATTTATCGTATCTATCGCTTCCTCAACTTTTCATAAAGGTGCGACCTTAGTTTGGATGATAGTTGGATTGGCTGCAATTCCATCCTGTCTCATCTGGTCAATACTAGCGCAGAATTGGGGATACATCAAATCCTTGGTTTTTGCAATGGTGTTGCAATCTTTTGGAATGGCGATGCCTGCCTTTTGGATTTCGAAATCAAGTTTTATCATAAGTGCTTTATTATTTGGAGCTACATTTATGGGAATCACAACGCTCGCTACCACACTGGGACGACTAATCAATCCAGCTAATAGTAATAGAACAATCGGTATTTTGACAGCTATTTATGCTATCGGACAGTTAATTGGACCAGTCCTTGCTGGAGTCATTTCATCATTTACTCATAATTTTAATAATGCTTTAATAGGAGCATCTAGTGTCGTCTTAATTGGGGCCGGGATGCTTTTAAATGGAATTCCATTTGAGAAGAAAGCCCGAGAAACAGTAAGTAAGAAAAATTACGAGGTGTGATTATGTTAAACAATAAAATGACAGAGCTTTTGAATGTCAAGTACCCGATAATACAGGCTCCTATGGCCGGTGGCGTAACTACCTCTACATTAGTGGCAGAGGTTTCAAATTCTGGGGGTTTAGGAATGATTGGAGCTGGATACTTATCACCAGTTCAAACGCGGGAACAAATCAAGGAAGTAAAGCAACTAACATCACATCCTTTTGGTATTAACCTATTTGTTCCTAATGAATTTATGGTTACAGAGAAGCAAATTAAATCAGCGAACCAGTTCTTAAACCCCATTCGTCAACAATTAAATTTGGAACAAAAGGATAGCATGGATATCCCTAATTATAATGATGTTTATGAAACATTTAAAGAACAGATTAAGATTGTAATGGAAGAGAATGTCCCTATTTGTTCCTTTACATTTGGCATTCCTTCAAATGAAATAATTGCTGATTTAAAAGAATGTAACATTATTCTAATGGGGACTGCTACATCCGTTAGAGAAGCAGTTAAAAATGAAAAAGCAGGCATGGATATTGTTGTTGTTCAAGGTAGTGAAGCTGGCGGACATCGTGGGAGCTTTATCGATGGCGATCAAGAGAGTTTGATTGGCTTAATGTCACTAATCCCTCAAGTTGTTGACACTGTAAACATTCCAGTTGTTGCTGCTGGAGGAATCATGGATGGAAGAGGGTTAATGGCTTCAATTTGCTTAGGAGCAAAGGGCGTACAAATGGGTACAGCTTTCTTGACTTGCGTTGAAAGTGGTGCACATGAAGTACACAAAGATGCTATTCTTAATGCTAACGAAGAGGAGACTGTTTTAACTCGATCATTTTCTGGTAAATGGGCGAGAGGAATAAAAAATAAATTTATTTTAGAAATGCAAAAACAAGAAACTCTTTTACCAGATTATCCTGTGCAAAATACACTAACCCAGGATATTAGAAAGGCTTCTAGTGCACAAAACACTCAAGACTTCATGTCACTTTGGTCCGGCCAGAGTCCAAGATTAGCCACAAGTCAAACAGTTAATTCGTTAATAAAGAAACTTATTAGAGAAGCTAAAAAAATAAATTCAAATATGTATATGGAATAGGCTGTATGGAAAAAGATAAAAAAACTACCTACTTAAACATTTTAAATTCGTTGGAGAAATCACAATTTATTGTGTGGTCTTTAGCGCAACAAAAAAGGAAGCAAGTAAGTCGTTGCTTCCTTTTTATATCGCTATCAAGTATATATGGTATTAGCAATATAGTTGATTTATCTTCCTCCCCCAAGTATCTGTTATGGCTTCTTTTTTAGCAGATATTTGGACCTCTCAATCGAGATTCCCAGGCATTGAGAAAGTTCCAATGTACTCAGAGACACGTATACCGTTTAATTTAATTTTACAAGTTCTTAATTTGGCTCTTTCTTCATCCGTTAAAGGAAGTTTGGGAGAAGGAATCGGCATTGGTATATCACCCTTCCAAAGCGCTTTTCAAGCTCCTTAAATCACTCTCTACTAATCCAGCATCCTCAGAAAACTTCTCATCTGACATGTCAGGCAGCTGAAAAAGTGTGAAAATCACTTCACTTCCAGAACTATTTGGAATGACACGCATGGGATTCAGGATTACTTGGTCTGGGGCAGGACTAACATAGTGATCCAATACTCCGAACTTATTCCTTTCCACGAACCTAATTTTCACAGGACCCTCTGGCGTTTCCACAATCCACTCCCCCTCTGTACTAGATTTGCTTATACCTAGGCTGAATGCACCTGCCCATTTCGGTAAGTTTTCGGGATTAAAAATATAATCATAAACCTCATTAGGTTTTCGTTTAATGGAAACACTCACCGTTTTGGAATTAGATACTGATACCATAAAAACTCCCCTTTCTATTGAATAAATCCATATATAATTTCCATATTTATGTTTAAATATCCTCTCATTTTTTAATCAATTATAATACCTTGCTTTTTGAACTAATCTGCCATTAATGCTCCAATCTAATTTTAAACAAAAATAGGTATGGCATGTGATGTTATACCAATTGTGGATAGAAAACAGACTTTCAAAATGGATAGGTTAATCTCATGATTACAGAAACCATAGCAAAATCTACAGCATAAAACTTATTAGGAATTACATAAAAGTTTATTTTTTTGAGACTCTAACTAAAAAGGATTAGTTAGCCCTATAACAGAAAAGGATGTAATATTATGTCAGTAAAGGTTCAAAAGATATTAAATATTGCTATGATCTTGATTTCATTTTCAACAATACCTTTTATGGGGTTACAAAATATAAAGCGATTTTTACCTATTTCAATCCTGATAGGGATTATAGAAGGAATTCATGCACTGATTGGAAAAAAACGTAGATGGTGGATTTTTTATAATAAACCAAATTCATACTTTTTTAATGAATTTCCTTTTAATATTGGGGTATTTTTGATTATCTCACTTTGGTATATGAAGTGGTCATATGGAAAGTTTATGAAGTTTCTTTTACTTAATGCCATAGGTAATGCCTTATTTGCGTATCCTTTCGCCAAATTTGCGCGGAAAATTAAGTACTTCACATTAGTTCGTATTAATCATTTACAATTTTTCTTTTATTTCTTTTCTAAGGTATTTTTGTTTTATGGACTCCAATACCTTTTTGAAAAGTACAAAAAAACTAATTAAAAGAGGAAATTCGTTGATTTATCCTGTTCCTTAGTTGAACAACATATAGAGCTGGCACCGTAGCTCCATTTTTAACCCAAATATCTGCCCTATTTAGGGATGCATATTCTTACCTTTGACCAAGTCCTCGAAATAATAGATAGAAGCCTAATAAGTATGAATTCTATTGTAATTAATAAAAAGAAACCGCTAGTTCAATTGGAAAGTTTCCATTAATCTCCGTACAGTTATATTTCCCACACTCTTTTTAGATTTATGGTGTTACAATGGAAATGGTCGGGAGTTTATCGCTCTCGGCATTTCATTTATACTCTTTATTAACTTGGTGAATAAACGATTTTCTTATGTTGATACTAATAAAAACTAACTGTTAATAAAGGTGAGTATAAATGAGACATGAGACAAAAAAGATTTTGAAATGGTTCATCATCATTAATATTGTAAACGTAATTATTGCTGCCATAATTGGCCAAATCCAAACTGAGTATTTGATAAAAAAAATTAACAGAAATACAGATAAAAATAATCAATAGTTCTTAGTTGCATCTTCTGTATTTCATATAAAAGTTAAAACACGGGTATATGAAGGAAAGGTTTTAGTCGGAGCGCCACTTCTATTCACAACATTCCTTACTAGCTTAAATCTAAGAAGATGGATAGCGGATTTTTTTGCTCTGTAATAAAATACTACTTTATTTTGTTCGTTCTTTTCCTTTCTTTGTCTACACAGTAGTAAAAATAGGGTACACCAATTCAATTAAGATTTTAGAAATGCTAATCTAATCTGAGAAAAAGGCTGTATCCGCAGCTGCCTATGTTCCATCCCGCTCTTCCCAAACTTTGTATTGATTAGGATTACACTGTAAAAAACCGGCAAAATGCCTGCCGGTTTTTTACTCATTTTATTTTGTTTGTGAAATGATATTAACAAGATGGGTTAGAGCCTCATGGATTGGGGTAACTGGACGACCAAGTATTTTCTCAAAGTCATTGCTTTCAACTTCTAGTGAACCGTTCCGAATGCTTTCTTGAATTCCGACTACAACGGGAATTACAAATTCAGGTAAACCTAGGCCTTTCATGACCTCAGCATATTTTTCGTCACTAACCTGTTGTATTGGTATTTCTTTACCTAATACATTACCAACAGCGGCTGCTAATTCTTCTTGAGTTAAAAGAGGACCAGAAAGCTCATATACTGTATTTTCATGACCATTTCCAACAAGAACTGCTGCGGCAGCATCTGCATAATCTTGTTGCAATGCCCAGCCTACTTTACCTTTTCCAGCAGAAGTTACCCATGGAGCTCCTGCCATAGCACCTTGAATGCTTCCAATTTCGTTTTCCAAATACCAATTATTACGTAAGAAGGAATATGGGATGCCCGTCTTAATGATAGCTGCTTCTGTTGCAACATGAGGAGGAGCCATTAAATTTTTACTTTCAGTGGCATTCGCTAAACTTGTATAAGCAATAAATTTTACCCCTGCATGCTCTGCCGCTTGCACAGCATTAATATGTTGGTGGATTCTTGTTTCATTGTCACCATCAGCAGAAATAATTAATAATCGATCAATTCCTTTAAATGCATTATCTAGTGTTTCCGGAAGGTCAAAATCGCCATGACGCACTTCCACTCCACGAGAATGAAGTCCTTGGGCTTTCTCTGGATTTCGAACACTTACTGCCAGATCACTTGCAGGTATCGATTTCAATAATGATTCTACAACCTTTGAACCTAATTTTCCTGTAGCTCCTGTAACTAATATCTTCATCTTATATTCCTCCAATTCACTTTCGGATGTAACAACATTGATTACATGTATTCATTTTAGTTACCTGTATCTGTTTTGTCAACAGGTTGGTTTCTATTTATTAATCTGTACTTAATTTGGTATAATAAACTTGTAATCAAATTAATTACATGATCAGCAAATACATTTCAATAATGGAATTGTTAGTAGGGATGGTGACTAAACATGTCCATCAGCAGCCGATTCGCTGTCGGAATTCATATTTTAGCTCTTATTAAATTAAATAAAGAAGGAGTAACCTCCTCTGAATTTTTGGCTTCAAGTGTTAACACGAATCCTGCCGTGATAAGAAAACTAATGGGTATGCTTAAAAAAGCTGGATTGATAGAGGTACATCCAGGCATTGCAGGTGCTAAGCTTGCAAAGGAATTATCTGAAATTACACTGTTTGATGTGTATAAGGCAGTGAATGTTGTACAGGAAAAAGAATTATTTAGTATACATGATAATCCTAATCCAGATTGTCCCATAGGTCGGAACATCCAAAATACAATTGAACCCTTATTTTCAGCAGCCCAGTTTGCAATGGAGAAAGTTTTAAGAAGCCTTACTTTAGAAGATGTTGTGAAGGATATTGCTATTAAAGAAAATATCTTGTTATAAAGACATTCCTGTGGAATGTCTTTTCACTTTCTTATTCCCCCCTCAGTTCACTACGAATATCTCTCGAATACTCCCTTACTCGGAGGATTTCATTACTATTGAAATATTGCTTTAATGTAATGAATATGAGTTAAGATATTTTTGGCCACATCCACAATGAACTTTCATTACCTAATTGCCAAACATGCACGTCACCTAAGAAAGATGGATTGGACAGGTATTTCTTTTGAGTGGTTATAAAGGACAATTAGACTGGTATTTAGGCTGAAGGTGTCCTTTTGAGGTGGTGTAAAGGACATTTGGGCTGGTATTTGGGCTGAAAGTGTCCTTTTGAGGGGATATAAAAGACATTTGCTCTGTTTTTTTGGCTGAAAGTGTCCTTTTGAGGCCGTATAAAGGACATTTGCTCTCGTATTTTGGCGGAAGCTGTTCTTTTGAGGCAGTATAAAGGACAATGGCACTCGTATTTACGCGGAAGCTGTCCTTTTGATGTAGTATAAAAGACATTTGCTCTGTTTTTTACGCGGAAACTGTCCT
>Ga0224731_1028_pt2 | contig 22383 bp, 28 predicted proteins | sample IA1ulk_2_FD_161639 | JGI IMG/M metagenome (GOLD analysis project Ga0224731, IMG submission 161639) | Enriched cells from agricultural soil in Iowa, United States - IA12soil_GW_FP2(bulk) | ecosystem: Environmental > Terrestrial > Soil > Agricultural land | place: USA: Iowa | collected 2017-05-08 | reverse complement strand
CATTATTAATGGAACCTAAAGTGCTAGGCGGATTACCTTTTCATGAAATTGCCGGTCTTGTCTTTGGTGTTGCCATTCTTACACATATTGGATTAAATATAAAGTGGGTTAAAAATTCAACCCTTAAAATTTTCGATTCAAAGCTTCCTATTAAAATAAGAGTAAGCTATCTATTGAATATACTTTTATTAATTTCATTGTCTACAATTATTTTTACCGGAATTTTTATCTCTAGAGTTGTATTTCCTAGCCTAGCAATGAATGGGAATCATATGATACGAGGTTTACAAGTCTTTCAGCAAATATAACACTTGTGTTGGTTGGCTGCCATATAGGAGTTCATTGGCAGTGGATTAAAGGAACTTGTAAAAAAGCGTTTAAATTCAAGACAGGAGAATGGAAGAAAGGCGTTATTGTATCGGTTATTTTTTTTCCATTGCCATATTAGCAGGAGGAATTCAATGGTTTTTCTCTACTTCCCAACCAACAGCTGGTGATATGAAACAATTTGCACAAAAGAGTAACAGCAAGTTCTTTAATAATGGAAGTCCAAGTACTCTCGGTGGTCATGGCGGAGATTTTCAAGGACCACTAAATGGAGAATTCCACAAACATGATAAAGAGAAGTTCGAGCACCGTGGAGGCGCTAGTCCATACCTCGTGATCTTTCAATATTTTGGAATATTTGTCTTTATTATTATACCAGTCTACTTTATCGATAAACGTTTCTTATCAAAAAGAAGAACACAAAAGAAGCTATTGTTAAAAGACAACGCAGTTTACATAAAATTAAAAAAGAGACGTTTCAATACATCTTCTTTTTTGCGATGTTTTTCTGCTTATCATTATTATTATTATTTACTTTGATATTTGTAGACTTTCCATCAGAATTAATAAAATGAAATATAATACCAATGCTTTTTCATTTTTACAATCGCTTTTATATATCCACCAAATTGTCTTAATTGCGGCTTTTTATTATCGGAAGAATACACAAAGCCAGAGAAATTATCTAACACTCCACGGTAAGTAAAAAACAATACGAAATATTGTTCGTTTGCTTTTTCCAATAAAATGTCCCCACCGCCGTTTGACAAGTGGGTGTACGTTTTCGGTAAATGAATGAGAAATTCATTCTAGGAGACATTCGGTTTGAGTTTTCCTTCTTTTATCTTTGTGATTATAACATTTCTACTATTCCATTTGAAGTCCCAGTCTATACTATTTGATTGAAAGGGATAAGGAGCAATAATATGAAAAAGAATCTGAATTCCAAATGGCCGCCAATCCTTTATTTTACATATTCTAACAATAGACATGATAATTATGATGATAAAAAATCCGGTCGCTGCCATCCACATAAACGGCAGCATAAATGGCGTAAAAGATTCAATTAAAGTCCATTGAAAAAAGGAACAAAAATTAGAAGGAAACCACTTATACACCATAGCCATAATTTTTTTATTCTACTCACCACCAGTTAACCGTTTCTTACTTATTTTCCATTTGTCACATTATGGTACTTTTATATCATGCATGCCCTCTAGATTATATTAATAAGTTAATTTATACCCTTTATAAATGGTATTGTCCTATTAGCTTCGAAAAAAGCCACCTTCAGAATGAATGACTTGCCCAGTAATCCATTCTGCATCTTCACTGGCAAGGAACCCTATTAAACGGGCAGCATCCTCTGGAAGTCCAATTCTTCCCATTGAAAACTTTGGTGCAAGCACTTCTCTGATTTCATCTGTCATCCATGTCGAATCCGTTGGTCCAGGATTCACTGCATTCACCGTAATTCCCAACGGTGCGAGTTCAATGGAAAGGGATTTTGTAAAAGCGGTAATGGCTCCCTTTGTGGCAGCATAAGCTAATTCTCCTGGCATCGAACTGATGTCTTGTCCAGAAGTCAGATTAATAATACGTCCTGATTGTTGTTGAGATTTTTCAAAACGACGGGCAAATTCCACACAGAGTAGGAAAGTCGATCTCATGTTTACTACATAGTGGTCATCTAATGTTTTGGCATCCAAATTTACATACCCATCGCTGGTTGAATGTGCTGCATTATTTACCAAAATAGTTGGAAACCCTAAAGTATTGGATATAGAATCCAGTATAGTAAATGCGGCATTTCTATCTGACAAATCTATATATAACCCTTCACAACGAACACCAAATTCTAAAATTTCTTTTTTAAACTTATCTGGCCACTCCTCTTCTGCATTCCAATATGTAAAATAAATATCTATCCCTTGTGAAGCTAACCTACGACAAATTGCTGAACCCATATCATTTGAACGACTTGCCCCTGTAATAAGTGCGATTTTTCCCATTGTATTCCACCTACCTAATTAAAGACTTGTTGTTTGGATCCATGAGTGTTACAACCTTTACAGGCTTGCATATACCCATATGTTCCATTTTTAGAAGTATTTAATAAAACTAACCCGCATTTTTTATAGAATGGATAATTATTTGAAGAAGTGTTAGCAACCCAATCTCCATGAGGAGGTGCTAGATTAACAGCCAATTGTAAGATGCTTTGAAGGAACTGTGTAATTGCAATACCATACCAACAGTACATAGAAAGCAATACCAAATAGCTTGAAAAGTACTTTTCGCCCACTTAAAGTACATAACAGAAAATGCCAAGGGAGAAAGCATAAAGAAATTTCCAAAGATTTGATAGAAAGCTTCGGGAGAATAATAAGTGACTTATGTACAATTCCCATTCTATATATCTTTACTTTAAGTGTTTAATTAGCCATCAATTAACGAATTCTTATATTAGTAAAAGTATAAGTTTAGTAGCCGTCCCATAATCTTGCAACTGCAACGAGATTCTGTCCGTTGAATTCCATTCTGTAAATATCCGGTTTAGATGATTGCAGTAGAAATTTCAAATTGTAATGATTGTCATAATACCCCATCATCAGTGTCATTATTGCTCCATGCGTACCAATAGCTATTTTTTTCCCCTGATAGGTATGTAGTAATTCCTTTATAACTTTTATACCTCTTATCTGGCATTCTTCATTTGATTCTCCACCCGGCAAGGCATAATGCGGATCAGAATAAGACCTTTCTAATAAAGGAAATAACTCCTTATCTGATATTCTTGTATCCTGTGCCGAAAAAATTCTTTCTTTTAGATCTTCCAACACAAGAATTTCCTTTTGTGCGACTTCGGCCAATTCTTGTATTGTAAGAATAGAACGTTTATAAGGACTCGATACAAAGACATCGATATTCTCCGCTTGTAGTAATTCTGTTATCCGATGTGCATCGATTTGTCCTTTTTTTGTCAGGACTCTTTCTCTTTCCTTGTAACCCGTTTTTGGAGATTTGCCATGTCTCACCATATATATGTATGTTGTCATCATTCACCTCTTAGTAAAAAGTATTGCAAATATAACTTACTTTCCAACACGCAACAACTCCGTTGGTTTTTTCTTTACAAAATGCTTCTCAATAAATGTTAGAACTTCATCATTTCCTGGTAATGCGGCCTTTTCGATTGCTTCTTTAAATGTTAACCATTCATATTCACTATGTTCATCATTTAATATGACTTCCTGTCCATTATTTACAAACCCAACAAATACTGGTGCAAGGTAAATGTAATCCGCTTTCGGATCATAAAATTGATCAAATTTATTAGCAATATAGAGAGAAACATCCTTCAATCCCGTTTCCTCTGCTACTTCTCTTATAGCAGCTTCCCAAGCCGTTTCCCCTTTTTCTATACCCCCTCCAATATAGCACCATGCATCATTTAATACAGATGATGCCCGTTTTAATAAAAGCACCTTATACTCATCATCAAATTTCTTTAATAATACAACGGCAATTCCACTAGATTTTATTGGTATTTCCACTTTCCCCATTTTAATCTCCTTTTCCCTTGTTATATAGAACCAACCATCCGAATGACCTTCCCATCCATTTCAGACTTAAACTCCTTCATTCCATTTTTACGATAAAAAGCAATCGCCTGTTCATTAGTAGGAGAGACTCGCAAGTGATATTCATAGACATTATTGTTTTTAAAGTAATCCATCGCATAATTATGTAATTGTGCACCTAATCCACTCCCTCTTTTTTCTGGAATCAGGTAATAAAGATTTATATACCCGATGTCTCTTTCTTCATATTTTTTAATAGATAATTCAAGCTGCCCCACCGGAACTCCATTTTCTATCAAGAGCATAAAACCTTTAGAGTTTTTGGCTGTCTGTTCTTTTAACCATTCAAGATACTCAAAATCATTACCAAAATCCTTATCTGAACCAAAGCTAACTACAAAAGAATCTCGCCTAAATGAAATCACATAATCTTTATGTTTACATACGTCAATTGGTATGAACTCCATTTACGTCGCACCCCTTTACCTCTGTTAATAATGAAATTCGCCTTAAGACAAAATTTTCCTTCTTCATGTACCTGAAAAAGTAAAATGCGTTTCTAATATTCTAGAAACGCAAACGGTTTGTTCATTCCATATTATCGCTTAAAAAAAGTTGGTACAGTATCAACATTTTTTAACCATATTTGTTCTTCTCTGTTTTTTCCGTACTTTACTATGACATTACCTTTCATCGCTTTTTCCGTCTTCCTAAACCAAGTAATAGTAGAACCAATAACCTGTGGCGATTCATCGATATTATTTTTCTTCGGGAACGTCATCTGTTTTTGCTTGCTCGTATTAGTATTAATGATGTAAAGAGAGGTATGCATAGTGGGAACTGGTCCTTCCTTCCAATCCTTGTTTTCCTTTGCACGTGCAACGATAACTTGATCTGGTGAAAGCCACTCTAAATCTAGATCAACATAGCCCTTAGGAGTGTATTCTTTTCGTTCATTTATAGTAGGAATATCGGCTATCACAGTCTTTTTATTCTCCACAAAAAATCTTCCCTGTCCGGATATGAATGCTAATTGATTTTTTGTTGGAGCCCATTTTATCCATTCTTCATACCAAAGCATTTTCCCAATAACTTGAAACTGTTTTCCCTCAGAGGAAAGGACACATAATGTATTACTGTCATTAGACCAGGAAGCTGTTGGCATGGCGAGAAAGCTAACCCATTTCCCATCAGCACTCCATTTAAAATAATCTGCGTCAATTGCAAATAGTTCGTCTGGATTTGTTAGAATGGTATAAAAGGGCTTTATTTTTTTCTTATTCAGGTTTGCATCTACTGAAACTTGAAATAGATGAACTGGTTCCCATCCTGTAGGCAACAAGGTGGATTGCGAAGAAACAATGAAATGTTTTCCATCTGGAAACCATTCAAAATCACTAACCCCCAAAGAAACATTCTTAAACCCTTCTGGTCTTCCATTCTTTATTTTTGTCACGTTTAAAACACCACCGGCAATATACGCTAACTCATTGGATGTTGGGGACCATTTAAAATTCCTTGTTTCAATCGATTTATAAGGCTGATAATTCTCCTTATTTCTTGTGTCATAAACATATAAATTAGATTTTCTTCCGGTAGCATCGATAGCTAAATAAGCGATAAATCGTCCATCTTTGGACCATTTAGACGAGGAAACATTTAAGCCTTTCGTAAGTTGTACTTCTTTTTCGTTTTCTTTCAGCCATAATTGATGATCTCGTATAAATGCAGCTTTAAGCGGAGTTTGCGCATAAGTACTGATGGTAAATGAAAAACAAAAGACTATGAGTAATCCAACTACTTTATATGCCATTTGGTAACATCCCTCCTTGGAGGTAGGATGTCCTTGTCAGTAGATTAAATGCAAAAATAAATCACTTCATAAAAGCTCCATTAGCTGGAAATAACAGTTGTTCTATCATGTTGGCATATTGATCAGAAACTATTCGAGCACCACTACTATTTAAATGAATACCATCTAGTGTGAAATACAAGCCTCTTGACTTCGAAATGCGATCAATCCGTTTTGGATCCTTATAAAAGATGACATCCTTCATTACTCTTATCACACTTGTATTAAGATAATCGGAGCTGTTCACTTGACTTAAATGATTCTCGAATACATTATGCATATCTAAAAAGTGCACATTTCCATAGTTTCTATGAATCGAGTCAATCAGAGCGGAAATTTCTCTTAATTCCCCATTTGCTTTATTCGTTAGGTTTTCGCCGACAATTGCTGGTGATACTGTTATAATCTGTTTTGAAGAGCTGCTAACCATCTCCAGTATCTTACTGAAATATGTTTGAAACTCGCTATGATCGCTTGCCACTGGTTGAGCTTGAACTTTAAGCATTTTAGAATATACGTCATTAACACCAATCCAAAGGAAAATAAGGTCATAATCCGTTGTCAATGTTGATTTTGTTAATCGAGCATGTAAACTTTTCACTGTCTCTCCTGATTTTCCAAGGTTATCAAATGTAATATTCGGGTATCTTTCTCTCAAGTAACGAATGAAGGAAACTCCCGGTCGTCCTTCTGTTAAACTATCACCGATCAATCCAATTTTCATTTTTTTATCCCCTTTTTTGAATGGATTTTAAAAACATCGTAATAGCTTGATTAAATAGAGGTTCGAGTTTACTATATTCCAGAGTATTCGTGAGCTGACACAATCCTCCCAGCCAAGTTCCCAGTAATACTGTCCACTCCTCTACGTTCCCTTCTTCAAATTCACCATTTCCTATTCCTTCTTGCAAAATAGCACGATATGAACTCATAGGTACAATTGCTAGATTATACAATTGCTTTACGGACTCTATACTGGAGTTAGGATTAGACGCTAATTCCTGACCAGATTTTAATAAAGGGGTTTGGTAGTTATAAAGTACATGTATCGCTATACCGTACAATTTTTCGGTAGCTGAGGTGTAAGAGGTTTCTTTTTTGATCCATTTTTTATGCCAATCTTGCATGCTTGTTTTGGCCAATAGGACAAAAAGCTTTTCCTTGTTCTGAAAATGATAATAAATATGTCCTTTGCTATATCCTGATGCTTTTGAAATATCTGCAACGGAAGTTTGATTATAGCCTTTTTGAGCAAATAAAAAGGTTGCCTCTTTCATGATTTCCATTTTAGCCTGTTCACTATCATAACGCCTTTTACTCAAAGAAATACTCCTTTCAAACATTTGAACGGTCGTTCTAATTTAATTATACAGAGTTTTCCTAATTTTAAAATATAAATGCACAATTATTCATCCATTTGTCAATTTTGTACTATGTTATTAGAACTCCCATTATTTCATTCAAACGGATATAAGTTTACTCAACGGGGATATTAGGGAACTATTTGACTATAATTGAAGAGCTTCAATCCTTTTTCTATCCATTTCATCCAGCCAATCTTGGTATTTTTGATAAGGTTGATAAATTGGGTCTGCATCAAGAGCTATGACTTCACACCCATGGTCATCATAAATAAAGAAAATAATGTCCTTTGTAATGTTTACAAAGAAAACATTAGGATAATCAATGGCATCCCTTCCGAATCCTGGTTTCATCGGAAAATCTTCATGACAAACTGCTTTAAGTAATTCCGGTACATGTAGGTCCTTGCGTTTACACATTAAGGAAAATCGTTGCATTTCGTACTCTTCTGCTTCCTCTCCCTCAAAAGGGTACGGATAGGTCTTCACTCGAATACGATACAGATCATTTTTGCTTTTTAAAAACGGGCGGTATACCTTTAATTTTCCTCTACATTGCTTTTTACTTTTGTGCTGAGATTTGTCACTAGAAATATGTCATCGTTTGGCTCAAACAGCTCATTAAAAATGGTGGAGACTTGCATATAAACAAGCCTAAATCTATCTTCATTCAATTTAACATTTTCTTTGAGTTGATAGATATTTCCCCCGAGTATAAAGTGGGGGCCAATTCCCCACTGATTATAAATGCTAGGAATTAATTCGAGAGTAGGAAACTTTTCCATCAAATAATCCATTAGATTTATTTAAACAGTTCCTCTTTCAGTAATTTCTTATAAATTAAATCTTTCTTTTATCACTTTTGCTACTTCTTCTGCACTCATATTTGTATTGTTTATTCTAATGTATTCCTTTCTAGTAATTTCACCATCATACGAATTTAATCTATATTTTTCCATAGATAACCTCATATCATTTTCAGACCATTCTATATTTCTTTTGGTTGGTTTATTTGCTAATCTATTAGGGGACTTATTTCTTTCTAGCCTTTCGTTCAAATTCGCCTCAAGCTCAACAAAATAAACCGTTCCCCCTCTTGCTTCGAAAATATTGCATACCTTATCGACATAGTCCCAATCTGGTTGATGGTTAAAAGCCCAAACATAGGTAAAAATCATTCCTTCAAGATTACTCTTTGCGACTGCCTCAAATATTTCCATCCGAAATAAATGGACTAATCTTTTCCCTTCTTTTGTGCTGTAATCAAAAAATGGATTAACGAGATCAATCGTCATGTGATTATGAAAAAGCCTTAACCCTGTTAAATTCGCTAGTTCTTGCCCTACTGTCATTTTCCCGACAGCTTGCGGACCAAATATCAATACAAACTTCATATTTTTATCTCCTTCACCATTATAATGTAAAAATAATTCTCTCTAACTTAAGTAATTCCTTCTTCACTCCTAACGTATAGCTTTTTTTCTTGACTGAATCAACATAATTGAGTACTATTACTTTAATAATGTAAGTAACTTACTATTTTTTAGTTAAAAATCACAAAATACAATTAGCGTAAGTACTAGGAGGATTAATATGAACTTTCATCATGGCCCTAATACATTTGTTGGGCAAGTGGATATAAGGGTGCAAAATTTAGATCGATCTTTACTGTTTTATAAAGAAATGATTGGATTTCAAGTTTTAGATCAAACAGAGACTACAGCTACATTAACAGCAGATGGAAAGACTGTTTTATTAACACTCGTACAACCAGAAGACGTTATCCCTAAACAATCACGCACCACTGGACTATATCATTTTGCTATTTTATTACCGACGCGTGCTGACCTAGGAAAAATATTATTACATTTTATTCAAGCTGGATATCCTATACAAGGTGCATCGGATCATCTTGTGAGTGAGGCTTTATATTTAGCTGACCCAGATGGTAATGGAATTGAAATTTATTCAGACCGCCCATCTTCTTCCTGGAGCTGGAGAAACGACGAAGTAATCATGACAACAGAGGCAATGGATGCACAAAGTGTGTTAGATGAGGCACAAGGAGCAACTTGGAATGGTTTACCAGCTGATACGGTTATGGGACATATTCATTTACATGTATCTGAATTAAGAAGTACGGAAGAATTTTACAAAAAAGGACTTGGATTTGATGTCGTTTGTCGTTATGGAAATCAAGCACTATTCATTTCGACAGGTAAATATCATCATCATATTGGTTTAAACACATGGAATGGCATTGGCGCACCTGAGCCTCCTGCCAATAGTGTAGGACTTGCTTCGTTTTCTTTAATCTTTGCAAATTCTGAAAAAAGAAAGAATATCTTGGAACAGTTGAAAGAAATTGGTGCAACTGTTACAGAGGAAAATGGATATTTTGTAACAAAAGATCCTTCCGGAAATAGAATTCATTTACTTGTTAAATAAAGTAAGGAGGCTGGGACAAAACCATAAAATCAAAAAACGTATGCAATCTAATTTTTAAAAACCTTGATTTCATACGTTCTTAATATCGGTCTTAAACCAATTTTAAGGTTTTTGTCGTATGTCCCAGCCTCTTTGAACATTTTTACAAGTTAAATAAACTTGGAGATAATAACTGCTTTACATGACCTCTCATAAAATTCAAGTGGTCCTGCTTCTCCTATTACTGCATATTCATAGCCAAATTCCTTCATATCTTTTAAACATCTATGCAGTAACATATAACCAATTCCAAGAGTACGCTTGGACATTGCTGTTCCCATTGGACCAAACAAACCTTTTTTCCTCCGGACTACGTTATAACAAGCAAAGCCCAGAATTTCACCTCTTTGAACCGCTATATAAATAGGAATGTTGTCTGCTTCAAGCCCGTTGTTAATTGACTCCAACCACCCATTTCCAAATTCCGCTTCTACAAAGGACTTTAAAGGATTTGCATCTTCTAAACTAGCCTTTCTAATGGTTACATCTTTATTAGGAGTAAATTGTGGCAGGGTGTAGTCTCTTAAAGATACAATCATATCTCTTGGAGACGACAATATTTCTATTATCGTTGAAACTTGCACACCTTTAACCATGGCTTTTGTTCTCTCATCGTTAATATCGAATATCGCTTTTATCAATAATCCTTCATTAATATAAACTTGTTTATATCGCGTCATTCGTTTGCTTGCATTCTCTAATACCTGCATGGTAGTTAAAGAAATTTTTAAATCAAAATATTCACTTTCAATTCCTTGCTCTGCATTGCTAAGGGGATGAAATTTTTGCACACGTTCTTTACAGGTATCATAAAGCTTTGGATTATGAAGGAAAACCTCTGCGCAAACTCCTTTCCTTTCCCTAAAAATCCCGAGCAGCAAATGATATGGATAAATGATATTACTAGATTGGTGTGCTTCTATTTCAGCAAACTTAAATATTCTTTTCATTCGCTCGGAAAGTTTCATTAGGTTTACATTCCATTCATAGCTATCCAACAAAATATCCTCCCATTTATTGAATTTCGTTTCTGGCCACTTTTTCTATTTAATTCTGTTAGGAAGACATTAATTCCTTCATATAGCAGCATTCAAAAATTTATCGTTTTCTTGCCTGCCACTATTTTTTAAAAAGCGGATTATTGTTTTTACTCTGGTTGTTTAGCTTCTCTAGTTCCTCCTTTATTCTCTCAATGTCTATCCGAGCAAATAATGACTTTACATTTGTTAAAATATGTGAGTCTATATAAATTGGTTGCCAGCCTATCTCTGGAATTCGCAGCATTTCCTTGACCTTTTTGCTCGAGAAAGGAAGAAAGGGTGATAAGATATTCGCTAAATTTACAATCAAATAAACACAATCGGACATCGTTTGTTTGCATGATTCTATATTTTCCCTTAGTTGATTCCAAGGCTGCTTTTCATCGAAATATTTATTGGAGTATCTAACAACCTCAAATACTTTTTCCAGACCTTGTTTGAAAGCAGTGGTTTCAATGCAATGCCCTACCTCATTATATAATCGTATGATTTTCTCTACTACCTCAGGATTAACCTTTTGGTTGGGTACTACATTATCGAATGATTTTTGAATGAATTTCAGTGTCCTGTTTACGAAGTTTCCATAAGCCCCCAATAATTCACTATTATGACTATAAATGAATTCTTTCCAGGAAAAATCTGCGTCTCTGTTTTCTGGTGCGTTAATGGTTAGAAAATAGCGTATCGAATCAGGATCATATCGTTGCAATAGGTCTGGAACCCATAGGGCCCAGTTTTTACTAGTAGATAATTTCTTCTTTTCTAAAGTTAGAAATTCATTTGAAACAATGTGGGTTGGCAATGTTTCCTTTCCTATTCCTACAAGTATTCCTGGCCAAATAATTGTATGAAATGGAATGTTATCTTTCCCATGAATATAATAAGATTTTACGTTTGTATCCCAATAAATGGAGTCATCGTTACCCGTTTTTTCTGCCCATTGCTTACTTGCAGAATAGTAGCCAGATACAGCCTCAATCCACACATAAATTTTCTTATCCTCATAGCCGGCAACTGGAACTCTCACGCCGATAGGCAAATCTCTAGTCACTGCCCTGTCCAGCAATCCTTCCTTTAAATACCGTTTCGTAAGTGCAATAGCATTTTCTCTCCAAAGTTTTTTGGTTTCAGCTTCTTTCGTATAATTTTCCAGTAAAGATTGGAGGGAGTGTAATGAAAAGTAAAAGTGCTCCGTGTATTTAGAAATAGGGGAATGCCCACAAATTTTGCACTTTCGTTCAAGCAATTCAAGTGGCTCTAAAATGGCGGAACAGCTATCACATTGATCCCCACGTGCCGGCTCTCTGCAGATCGGACAATATCCCTCCACAAAACGATCAGGTAAAAACTGCTCGCAATGTTCACAATAGGTTTGTTCCACTGCTTTTTTATAAATCAAGCCTTTTTCAAGTAGTTTTAAAAATATTTCTTGAACAACTTTATGATGATGTTCTATATCGGTTCTAGTGTAAAGATCATATGAAAATCCCATTCTAGAAAAGCATTCTACAAACTCCTCGTGATAACGGTCTGCAATCTCTTTTGGTGAAACACCTTCTTGTTTGGCTCTAATTGTGATAGGTGTACCATTACAATCACTTCCGGAAACATATAAAACTTTTTCTCCTTTTAAACGATAATATCTTGCTAATATATCTCCTGGAAGCAAGCTTGAAATATGGCCTAGATGTAAGGAACCGTTAGCATATGCCCATGCCCCTCCGATGAAAATACTCATTTTATAAAACCTCCTCTACTTTTTATCCATTTTCAAATGTACTTTGGTCATGTATGTGACGATTTCCCTGCTTTGACTCGCCGCTATTGTTTGTTATATGCCCTCATCACCTTATATTCCGGGCACGTATCCCGCTCTTAATTCCTCACCACCAAGTATTTCAGGCACAAATCCCATGAGGATAAAAAATGTAAAAACAAAAAACCTCGCCCGCAACTAAAAATAGTTAAGGACGAGGTTTCATTTCCACGTGGATACCACCTTATTTCACAAATAGCTCACACTATTTGCCTCAGCAAGTCCGGAGTAAAAAGTTATTACTCTTATACTGTGACTTTGATAACGAGTGCCAACTCTCGCCGTAGCCTACTAATACAGAGAGCACGTTCAGTACGAAGCTCAGAGACCATTTTTCAAATGATTGTTTTTGCTTCTTTTCAGCTGCCGAAGCTCTCTTAAAAAAACAATATCATTTTACTTTTTCTCTTCATTGCTTTTATTTATTAATCCTAATTTATTCAATTATTCCTTAAATGTCAATATTATTTATATTTGTGAAATACTTATATTATTGTGGGTATGTTTTTCTTATAAATTTTATGGCATGATCAATTATCTGAACTAACACTTCAACTTTAATATCTGCCACTTTATTAATATACACGCATGCTTTCCCTGTTGTATGTTTACCCAAATCCTTTAATAATAATTTTTGACTACCTTCTTCACACGGGACTAAATATAAGCTAATTTTTGATTTACGCGGAGAAAAGCCTACCAATGGTGCATCCCCTTCGTGCCCGGATTTGTATTTATAATGATAAGAACCAAAACCAATGATACTCTGACCCCACATTTTTGCATTTAAACCGGTCGCTTTAGAAAAAATATTTAATAATGTATATGCGTCTTCTCTTTTTTTAGGATTTTGTATTTTTTCAATAAATTCGATAACACTATGATCCGTTTCTTTTGTTTTTAGTTCATACATAAATAGAAATCTCCATTCCTTTAAATATTAGGGAAGAACATCATCCTTGTATTGGATAAATCTTAGGATTCAGAGCAATACCATATTATTTACTTATTTTTATATATTCCATGAAGCGCACCCATAATTACCTTTTCTTACCGTATGCCTCCATTAAAGCATTGAGAATATTTTCTACGTAGACTAACCTGTTGGCAAGTGAATTGTTTATCCTAAAATCGATACAATGTTCCGTACCGAAATACCTTTTGTAAATAGGATGTTACTGCCTTTTTTTGACTCCCTAGAGAAACATTTAACTTTTTCCATTGTTTCTCCAATTCCTCCCCTTCCTTAATTAGTTCGACATTTGGTGAAATCAAAAAGATTCTTTTTACTTGCTGTTTTAAGAAAGATAATCTCATTACTGTTACTTCCCAATCGTTTCCTTCTAAACTTATTCCTCCGTCTGTAAGTAATAGGATATTAGTCGTCGCAGTATATTTCTTTGCTTTTATGATTTCTTCCAATGCAAGATTTAATTTTGTTCCATATTCCCATGAAGTCGTTTTTTCCTTAAATGTTCATATTGTGTCCGAAAAGAATTTTTAGTAATGTATGGTGACACATATGTCAGTGTATCAGAAAAAATATAACTATCTACATGAGCGATTTTTTCTAAAATGGAAATGAAATATAGAACCAAGACGACAAACTTCCCCATGGAGCCTGACACATCTCCTATAAATAGGATGTTAATTGGTTTTGTGGCGGAACTTGTTAGGGTTAGACTTTTCTTATAATAAAATCGTGAAAGTTTCCCTCCACTCCTAGCTTACAGAAAAGGGCTCTCTTTCTAATTGTCCTGACTGTGCATCCACAATTTGTTTGAATGCATTCCAGGACGCACCTAAATCGGATGACTCTAATAGACTGTGGCACTCTATATCTATAAATTTTGCGGAGAACAAGGTAGCTAATTTTCCAGAAAGTTCTGATTTTACTCTCCAGGCTCCCCGCGAAGTCCAATAGGCTTGCCCAGTTTTAAATACATTCATAACTTCCTCGTTGTCAGTTCATCTAAGTAATAATTTTCACTCTCTAACAAATCTATTAGATCATCAAAATCAAGATTATCCATATTATTAAGTGAATAGGTATGCCTCATTTGAACTACTCCCTTATTCAAGTAAATGATGAATTCAATACCTCCATTATAATTCATTTTGTAACATAACTAAACAACTATTCCTATTATTGATAAAATTCTAAAATATTCAATTCGTAAATATTTCTGTTTATAATTAGTATTATTGAAAAATTTTTCGTCTTTGATATGGAAGGAGGTGCATACATTGACTACTGAAACTCCTGGCTACTTAAAACCAGACTGTGAACATTGTTTTGGGTTGTGCTGTGTCGCTTTGCCATATTCCAAATCTGCAGATTTTGCTGTGAATAAAGAGAGTGGAACACCATGTCACAATTTATTATCCAATTTCCAATGCAAAATACATAAAGAACTCAGGAGTAAAGGTTTTAGAGGCTGTGCTGCTTATGAATGCTTTGGAGCAGGACAAAAAGTTTCACAATTCACTTATGAAGGGAAAGACTGGCGCAATGACGCAGAGCAAGCGAATGAAATGTTTCGTGTATTCCCCATTACGCAACAGCTACATGAAATGCTTTGGTACCTGCATCAAGCACTTAGTATGGAAGCTACTATACCTATTTACGATCAATTGCAAGTTTTATATGAGGAGACGGAACACCTAACGAAACAATCTCCTGAATATATATTAAAGATAAATGTCCGTGAACATCGTGCAAAGGTAAATGAGTTGCTCTTACGTACAAGTGAATTGATTCGTGCTAAATCACTTAACAAAAAATTCAAGAAGAAAATTCAGCATGACTTAATTGGGGCAAAGCTAAATGGGGCTGATTTAAAAGGCGCTAGTTTAAGAGGAGTGCTGCTAATTGCTGCTGATTTAAGAAATGCAGACCTAAGAACCGTTGATTTCATTGGGGCTGATTTAAGAGATGCAGATCTAAGTGGAGCTAATCTGATGGGCAGTTTCTTTCTCACTCAAGCACAGATAAATGCTGCAAAAGGTGATAGAAACACAAAATTACCAAATTCACTATCTATTCCCTTGCATTGGAAGCGATGAAATAGAGACTGGGTCATAGGACAAAAACCATTGAAATTGGGTTAAGCCCTGATAGTAAAAACGTATGCAATCAAGGTTTTAGGTTTCATACGTTTTTTTGATTTAACTAGGTTTTGTGCCAGCCTCGAAATATAAAAATTATTTAATCTAATGTAATGACAAAGTGATGCTCCTCCCGATACTTATCAAATGGGAAACGTTCCGTAAAATCAAGATCAATCCCTTTAGGATTATCCGGTAAAGGCGGCGAAACAATGAAGGGATAACGCATAATATATCCAGACCCTCCACCTCCACCATTGGAGCGGCAATCAAAAGAATCATCAATGGATAATTCAAAGGACCTATGGTGTTTCTCTCTATCATGGATAACATCTTCAGACTCTTCCCAATCAGTATATAAATAGATGACACTAGCATTTGAATATTGTCGTATACAAGTTACCGTGTACAGAACTTCATCTTTCTCATATGCTTTAAAAACTCGTAAATGTTTTCTAAACTCCTTCGGTTCTACTTTAGGTTTATAGAAATCTTCCAGCTCAATAGTAGAAAAAAGTGCCTTTAAATAATCTTCGTAAAAACCGTATTTTTTTGCCCATTGTCCAAATACTTCTTCTGAAGGAATACTTGAATCTTTTAAGTCCATTTCTTTCCATTGCTTAAAAGGGAAACGTTTCATTTGATCCTCCATTTTTATGATATTTTACATCATTATCACCACTTCTAAGTAGAAAATCACTTCCAAATTTTATCCAATTTATCAGCATAAAATTCGAGGGCTTTACGGTATTTTAATATTTCTTGGTCTTTCGTAGTCTCAACCAAACATGTAAGCAATATTTCCATAGCAGCACTATGTGCATTTAAATTATATAAGGTCATAGAGTAAAAAACTTGTAATGCCTTATTGTTTGGGAATAACTCTATTCCTTTTAAAAAGATGTTTTGAGATTTTTCATATTCCCCCAATGTCCTATACGTACTACCTAATCCTAATAACGCTCCTTCTAGTTCTGCACCTGATAATCCTAAATCGATGGCTTTTTCATAATAAGGGACAGCTTTTGACTCCTCTCCTAAAACATCAAAGCTCCAAGCACACTGATAATGCATGAAAGCATCTTTCGGATATTTCTTTACCAATTTAATCATTAATTCGTTTGATTCTTCATAATTCCCATTTTTCCGCAATTCAATTGCAATTTCTAAATCCTTTTCCAACTTAATCCACATTAAATTGCAGATTCATTACTTTTGAGATTGCCAGTTTTAAAGTGCCTAGGAATTGTTTCATATAATCTCCCCCTAAATTATTAAATATTGAATTAACTTGTTCGATATTCTCTTCTCATCTCCTAAAAATGCGAACAACTGTTCCTATATGTGTTCTTATTATACATCTAATTTCCTGCATTTACAAGCAGCAACAAAATATTTCTTGCTTTGCCTTGGTAAAACTTGCTAAAATAAAACAAAGTTTATAGTGAAATTAACATGTTATAGGGGGACTTTCTGATGAGCCAGTCCATCGGAAAGTGTCTACTTCCAATGTTATTAAAAAAGCGAAAATGGACACAGGTTGATCTTGAAGCTGCAACAGGGATTCATAGAAATCAACTTAGTGAGTATAGCAACAATAAACGAACAATGTCGCTTAAAAATGCTCGAATTATGGCAAATGCTCTTAAATGTCACACATTGACGATTTGTATGATTGGAAAGTATAGACACGGTGATAGGGATAATTTCTCCTTATTCACTGCCCTATAAACAACGTTTTCGTTGTCTTAATGAAATATTAAGACTATTTCAAGTACTGTAATATAATTGTAAAGTAAGCAATTGTCGTTTGTCACTGTCTACTTTTGTCGAATTAATTGAAACCTTGTCGAAAATGATGGAATTTATGTATATTTTTAGAAATTCATTATCCACAACGTTCCAATTTTCAAAATATATACAATCGGATTACTTTGTTTATTCATTTATTTTTATAATTTATATAATGCTCAAGCCTTTACCGGCTTAAGTCATTATATGTTATTATTTACTTCCATATAATTTATCAATATTATCTTTATTTATATATCCTCTTAAGTAGCTTGTATTATAGTATTCATATCCATTACTCTTCATTTTACTCAAGCTAAATTTCTCACCTATAATTTCAAAGTCTTCTTGTGATAATTCCACTTTATCACCAATTAATTCACTTGCCTTATATAACATTCCTGATCGTGTAATACTTTTTGGAGTTAAATCGGGCAAATCAAAATAATCACCAATCATCTTAATTCTATTGATTATTCCCATTTGAGACATTCTTTGACCTTCTGTAGATTTTCCGCGCTTAAGAGGTCTTAGGATAAATTCACTATCAATCAATGGTGATGATTCATATCTACCAGTACTTTGTCCATTTTTATTTTTATATTCATTTTCATAATATGCTGTTGTTAGTAATTCAACTACATCATCACCAATTGATATCCATCTTTCTCCATTTTCATCATCATATACTCTTATCTGTCCATCTTTCATTTCTTTTACATCAGAATAACGTAAATTTCTAATTTCTGAACACTCTGTTCCGTAAATTCCATTGAAAAGTAATACAGGTATGATTTTATCTTGATAATTTACTAAGTTATCTACAATGTAGTCTAATTTTGTTTTAGAGATAAACTGTTTTAAATTAGGATTTACGTATTGTTCAAACCAAGATTCACTAATTTCTTGTAGTGGATTTAATGAACTCTTTCTGTAATTATTTTTAATTGCCCATGAAATATACTTGGAAATTAAACTACCTCTTGTCGTTGCAACATTTAGTGATTTAGGATTACTATTAGCAATTACTTTACCAATTTCATCTAAACTGAAGTCATATAAGTCTTTATCAAGTGGTAATTCATTAAGATAGGAATAATAGAAAATATATTCAGCAGTCAACCTAGATCTTTCATTTTCATATTGTTCATTTAAAAACTGTCTTTTTATTTCTTCGTTATACATCTTTTTCATACTTCCAACATCTCCTCAATGTTTAACTGTTCAAAGTAATTCTTTATGTTTTTGCGTAATTTAACTGTGTCTCTTTCTATTCTTCCTTGTTCATCAACTACTCTTAGTTCTTTCCAAATATCAGCAGTCCTGTTGAAATCAATTTGTCGTATAATTTTTCTCACTTGTCTTGCTTTAATTCCTTTGTCAAACATTCTTCTTGCTAATACTATATATCCAACGAACATATTATTATCTGCAATTAATGAAACTTTTCTTGTTTGTTCTACATTATCTATAAACTCCTCAGTATGAGATCCAATTAATGCATTGAAATACTCAACTAAGAAGTCTCCAACATCCATAGAATCTGCTCTAGTGTTCATTGGAAATTGTTCATCAATTGTGTCAGCTAATACATTATAAGTAACTAATTCGTTATTTACTTTTCTAATTTGATTAGTTTGAGAAATTCGTCCCTTTAAATCGCTCTCATCTTTTAATTGTTGTACAACCGCATCACTTAAGCGATTTGCCTCTAATTCCTGAGCACGAACTTTACTAACTGGAGTTTGTTTCGCTAATTGTGCCTGATAAGTTTGAGCTTTTTTCTTTGAATAATTAGTAATCAATACAGCAAAATTAAAGTTTAAATTAGGATCTTTTAATAATGCTCTCTGTGATGCTTTACATCTATGGAATCCATCTACAATACTCAGTTCAGTTCCAGGAGTAATAGTTAATTCTAACTTGGAAGTATCATAAACTAATTCATCCCCGGTATCTGAACTTCTTGTCATAGCATTAAATACTAATACTGTGGGAACCAAAGTACCTTCAATTAAATGTTCTTCAATCTCTTCAACATTCTTTTTATTTAATGTAGGTTGTATTCTTATTGAGTTATCTTTTTGTCTTATAAATTTCGCTTCTCTTTGCAATTCAAAATCGTAACCTAATAATTGTGATTCAATTAATTTATTAATAGTTTGAACACTCATTGTAACCATATAAGCAGCATTTCCAACTACCGTTGCATTCGTAAAAGTTATTGGGAAATCAAAATCTTCACGTTTAATACTTTCACTGTAAGTATGAGCACTCTTAGCTTCTACGTTTGTAAAGTATTTTTCTGGATTTATTTCTAATACTCCACTTTTCATAAACACTTGTTCTGTAATTAAAAATAATTCTCGAACCTCTAATTTAGGTAATTTTTCTTCTGGATTATTAATTATTTCTTGTACAGTTCCAGCCATAATGTCATGTTTTTCAGCTAAATATAATTTAATATCATTAATATCCGATCGTTTTCTTCTAATTTTTTGTATAGTATCAACAAGATGTTGTTCTAACTCTTTTCTATCTCTAATTACTAACACCTCTCATTATTTAATTGTATATTGACTATAATTAAAGTTTATACGATATAAACTATAGTGTAAACAGTTTAGTTTAGTTTAATTTTCGGTAAGTATCTCATTAAGCTTCATATTAATCCTCATTCTCTCTGCAGGTTCCAAACTTTCAATTGCTTAATAATTGTTCATGTGAAGTCTTCTTATATAAATCTTGATCGTAGTCTTTTTGAATCGAAAACATTCCTTGTATTCCATAGTCAACACCTTGAATATAACGCTGTGTTGTAACAATAGAGGAATGATTCAATGCTTTCCTTGTGTATTCAATATCCTTTGTAAACTCAAATAAAAAGCTGGCTCCAGTTTTTCTCCACGAATGAAATACTAAGTTTCTTTCCTTAGGAAAATTAAAATGTTTAATGATATCATTCATCAAGTTATGAACTGTTTTGCTGGAGATATTAAACACCTTTTTTATACCATCTTCTTTTATTTCTAATAATTCTTCATAAAACCATTTTGCAATTCTTGGTTTAAAATCTTTGTTAACTTTAGCGATAATATGAATAATTACACTATCTCCTCGTACCTCAAAATTATTCCATTCTACAGTTAAACATTCTTCCAATCTGGCTCTAGTCTCAACTGCGAATCTAATCAGATGATATTACACCATTCTTTTTTTCATTCTTGGTTTATTCTTTATATAGTCTAATATTTGATAAACTTCCTCGACACTAAATATTCCATATGAGTTGTCTGTAACCTTTAAACTTTTAATGTCACTAAACATACTAATATCATGAACCAATTTTTTTCGTTCAAATCTTTTATAAAGTTCTCTTAGTGGAGCGAGTTTTCTGTTGATTGTACTGTTTGCATATTTATTTAAACCCACTAAGTACAATTGATAGTCCTCAATATCATCTTGAGAAAGTTGAATATCTTCTAGAGTTAGGTATTGTATTTCTTTCTTCCCCTTAGTTAAATAATCAAAAAATTGTCTAATATCCCTCTCGTATTCTTGTCTTGTGTTTTTACTTTCACTTATTAAAACTTTTTATCCAAGAATCTTTGAATTTCATCATATACTTTCATATTATCTAATTTAACTACTTTATTTGCGGCTTCCACAGTAAGCATCCCATTTGGTTTTTTAATAATTTAATTTCAATTCTCTTTCTAACATGTTAACAATACTTTTCATTTATCTATATGCCTTTTCAATATCTCTGTGGTTCATCTTTTTAATATTCCGTTTAAAGTATCCAAATAAATCATTTAACATTCTCATCATCCTCTTATAAGTTAATTATACTATATTTATATTCATATAACTATTATTTAAGTCCTATATAAATTTATTTTTTTATTTAATTTATAGTTTACCAAACGTTCCAATTATTAGTCAACAATATATTGGATTCATTTATTAATTTTATATTGAATTTTTTAATTAATTTTCAATTGAAACGGAAGTTTTATTACATAACTTACCACTGGCATATCAACAGACTCATAAAATGGATCATGTTACAATAGTTCAGAGGTGTTCTATAATGTTTGTATCACCAATGTTACTACACAAAATTGATGAACCTTTCAATGATTCAGAGTGGATATCGGAATTTTAATTATCAAGACCTAAATCGTAAAAAGTCATACAAAATAAGGGATGATACATATTAGTCATGACTAATATGTATCATCCCTTTTACTTTTTTATTTCGCAATAGCTTCCTTTAATGGAGTCACTAAATTTGATCTCAGTCTTAAAATTAATTAATTTTTCTTAAACTAAACCACCCGTTAGCCATCCATGAAGCGCAAAAAATCGGCGCTTCACCACAGAGAATGAAAATGGGTAGGAAGTGTCAATACTGTTACTGACCTTAATCCAGTCACCCCTAATCCATAGGCTTATTAATTAACGCTCTCCTCTTTTTTTTAACGATTGAGTAGGGTCTTCTTTAGTATTGTCATTTTTCTATTCTTGAAGAAACTTATTTTCATGGTAGTTAAAGAAGGTGTAGTAATTAAGAGGCAATTTTTTCACCAATATCGGATGAATCAATAAATTTAAAGTATGGTAGGATTATTCCCAATAGAGAGATGGTACAAATGACACCACCAATCAAAAAGTACATTGGACGTATACCCCAAAACTCACCTAAATAGCTACCAACGAATACCCCTAAAGGCATAGCACCTCTGATTATGAAGAGTCGAACTGAAGAAACCTTACCCATTAAGTGGTTTGGCACTGCTTGTTGAAAGATCGTAATATTTTGCACACTGAAAAATGCCATCGCTATTCCAGAAATCATTTCAGTGAAAATCGCAAAAATGAGACTGTGATTAAAGCCTAATGAGATAAATGTTAGACCACCAATTACTAACGCTCCCATCTATACACCTGCTAATCAAGCTATTACGCCGACTGTTGTTACAAAAGACCAATTAGGCTCTGCAAATGCTTATAT
>Ga0224731_1023_pt1 | contig 23727 bp, 27 predicted proteins | sample IA1ulk_2_FD_161639 | JGI IMG/M metagenome (GOLD analysis project Ga0224731, IMG submission 161639) | Enriched cells from agricultural soil in Iowa, United States - IA12soil_GW_FP2(bulk) | ecosystem: Environmental > Terrestrial > Soil > Agricultural land | place: USA: Iowa | collected 2017-05-08 | reverse complement strand
ACAACTTGAACCATCCCCATGTGTTAATACTTTAAGAAAGCCCTGAAAGGAGCTGGCTCGACCTTTTCCCCGTGTGTACGCAACGGTGTGGCTTTGGCCACAACTGAGAGCCTCAACCTTGCGCGCCCGATTCGCTGGGATCTTTTCATCAAACCTCAAGGCGTGCGCTCCTCAGGAACAGCTACGCACTGTCTCTGCAGACCATCACAATTCGACCGCGACGATAGGATTGGACTGGCGGGCTCCTTCATACAATATGAGCCATGTAACCTTCTGATACTGCGCTACTTCGCGTCTAGCACTACCAGTGGTACTTTCGACTGATCTTTCCCTTGACACTATAATACCGACGTCGCACGCGGCATCGAGTTCAGGGTGTATCCATCTCAAGCCGGCGACGGCATCTCCTTCATTTTCCGGCGCCTGCTCCCTGAAAGGTTGTTTGAACCCAATGGCGCATCTGAATCTTTGTCACTGACCGATCTCTAGCCGTCATGACCGGCCCCAGCGCGGTTGAAAGCCGCAATTCTCTTGGACGGAGGCGCGTTTTCCTCGGCGGTTGAAAGCCGCAATTCCCTCGCAGAGCTTCCGCCGCTGGCCTGGGAAGATGGGCTGCAGCCCCACACCCGCGACAAACGAATGCAGCCCATCCCAAAAAAGCTGAAGGGCAAGACTATGCCCGGCAGCGGGGCATTCAGAGTCATGACTGTTGGGAACCGGTCTGGCGCGACGGCAGCTTTAAGGCGCCTTGCTGCAAAACGAACGAGTGAGAGTACGATGATGGCGGCGAAACTTGCCTCCGCAACCCGCCCAACTGCCATGCTACCGAACCGAAAGGCACCATCGATACCCCCATCGCAGACACCCTCACATGTGGCCGGAAAGCGACTGACGGCAACCGAAGTTAAGGAGGAACAGGTTCGCCTCCTGGCATTGCTTCGGTCGCTGAACCCCAGTCAGGTGGTAGACCAGATATGCAGGGCCTTGACTTTCTTCGGCGGCATACCAGGCGCACCAGTGCCCTCTTCCAAGCATGATTTTCCATCCAGCGCCGCGGCAAATGGATCAGGTTCTCTCTTCGTTGGCTGGTTATCTGAGATATTTCCTCGTTTAGGGCCATCAATTCCAGAACTTGTGCATACTGGCAACGCGACGACTGCTAGCAGTGTCGATCGTGGCTCTTCAGGAGAAATCAGGACCCCGGAGAGGGGTCTCGAGCAGGCAGTAACAGACAACTCGGGTGAAACAACACAACACTCAACCCGGAATGGCCTGGAAGCAGCGGCTGGCAACGAGGGCGATCATGCATTGGTGAACGTGGTCGAAACCTCATCAATTATGTTAGGAAGCACCGAGGAAACGACCGCTCGCTCACCGCAGATGGTTACAGGTACCATTGCTGTGTCTAATACGGGTAATTCGAACCCTATTCACTTGCCCATGGCTACCAGTAATGGGGCTCATATTGCCATGCCACCCAAAAGGGCAAGAGGTCGACCGAAAGGATCCAAGAACCGCCCCAAAGGCATTTCGGGTGTGGGAAATGGTACGGCCATGTCAAGGAACGATTTGTCTCTCACGGACGTACGGAGAGGCCGTGGTCGACCGAAAGGATCTAAAAACAAGTCGAAGAAAAGGGGCGCGACATTGAGAGAAACTGCTTCGGTGGATAGGAGACCTCCGGTTCCCGAAAATACTGCACATGGACAGCCAGCATCCACTGAGACGAGCCAAAGGACAACAACTGCTATCGTGAGGACGCCACATGAGGGTGAAGACGCAAGGTCTGGCCAACAAGGCAGTTCTGAGGTTACGTCACAGACTGAATATCGCCCGAGAGAGCAGAACGTTCAGAGCTTGTCCGCTCCTTCGGTGCACCCCGAGGCGAGAGCTGGGGAAATGATGACCAGGCAGCTGGACGTGGGAAGTCCTTTGCTTGTCCAACAAGCTGCTTGTGCCAACGCTGGGCCCACACCGGCCGAGGAAAACGCGCCTCCGTCCAAGAGAATGAAAGCCAGTATGGGGCGGGGGCGAGATCTACGACAGCAAGCTCACAAAGAGCAAGAAGGATTATCAAGCGGATCAGGAGCTTCCACACAACTTCAGCGTCACCAGCAAGGGCTTCTGGGAGATCTTGATGTCACAATCATTGGTATTCATTCAGCATCCACCCTACCATCCACCGTATCCTCCGCAAATCCACGATCGCCTGGCCCGCAGCCCAGCAACGTTGCAAATAGGGACTCAGTTGGCCCTAGGCAAACACTCAGCGCAACGCCCGGAATCAACAGCACGGTGATAGACCCATCAGACAAAGGTGACTCTGGGTCAGCTAATACCACCGTACGAAATATCAACAGCGCCTACCCAGTAGACTATGGCCACTCTTTCGAACAGGTCAGCCGAGGCTCACTCCGGCAAAAGGAGCAGCACCACCTGGATGGGCAGCACCAGCATCATAACTACATGCAATCCAACCATGTTATTCCAACTGCGCTGGCAAGCACCGGGCTTGGGAGGCGTGATCAACACTCGGCTCTCACAAGGCAGCAGTTGAACTTGCCAGACTCGTATGGGAGCTCTCCTGTACCCAGTGTCAGAGAAGGACAGCCTTTGCCACTGGGGAGGAAAGCGACAGACACCCCTGCGCTCATGTCCCATGGTGGCTTTGGGGTTTTCACTTCGATGGGATCGACACCGCATAATCTGGCGCCCACCAATGTGAACCCCCGGGTTTCCTATACGACCGGATCCGATATCAGTGCTCTTCGCGACTATTCACATCCCAACTTTGTGGGCTTTGAGCCCACGGTCCCGTCGGCACGTGGGCGGGAGGTTGCCGGACCTGCATACCCTCCCTGATGTTGCAGGGCTGTAACGTCGACTCCTATACAACTAGGCGAATTCGTTACTCGACGTAGACTCGCAGGAGGCTGACGAAGCAAGCTACATGTTCCTCGTAGCTGGACAGTAACGACATTGGGAGTCCTTCCACATGCTTATTGGGTCGGAGGCATGACACGTGGCATTGAGTAGGTATAGCAAGGTGGCCACCTAGCCAGTCCATAAGAGCCGGTCTCTCGGTGCTGCATCAAATCCTATACTTGTAACGTCAAACGTCAACGGTCACTTGCTACGTGTAGTGTAAGAGAATGTTCGCAACAATATGAAGCGTCAACAAGGGGAACGAGGTTGAAGTTCTCATGATGTAATGTTCATGGTATCTATCCAAGGAATGCTTCCTCTCCTTATGCTGACAGTGGCCCACCCAACCCAGGTTTCCTGGCCACATTCCGCGGGCAGTTCCAGAACGCCGGTAAATGCTAATGTGTAATGATCAACAGCGACAAGTAAGGGTTGCCGATTCTTCAAACGCCCTCAATAGGATCCTCGTCTATCGCCTCCAGTGCCGGACGAACTGAATCCGGTGTGCTTCGGCCGTACCACCACTCATCCTCCTCATCAATGCCATCGTCTTTGATTAGATCCAACATGACCTGTGCGTTGCGCTTGATACTTTGGGGGCGGTCCACTATCCGGCGATCCAATATCAATGCCTCTGCTGTAGTTGACCAAATATGCTGCAGGGCTGGCAGATCGGGTAGTAAGCGGGTGACGTGGTCGGAACTGAGCATGTCCATTGGCATCCCTGCCGAGAGACTGGTGTTGAAGACGAGCCCACCATCAGATGCCGTGAAGGTCGCATCATCGGCTGAGTCTCCAGACCCACGCCGATGCGATCTCGAATCGCCGACAGACAGTTTGGAGACGTCCTTAGCGCCGGAAGAGGATTTTTTCCTGCCGAGACCCATAAGACCCCGACGTGCCTTGACGGGCGTTTCGGGTAGGTCTTCCCTGGTGATCTCGTGGAACCAGCTGTCGACGGCGCCTCTCCTCGTGTTGTATCCCTTGATCTCCCACAGTCTCTCAACCTGTCTGAGCCCGCCGAGTAGTAGGATAGCGGCGTGTACTTCGTCTGACGGCTTTTCTCTCAGATAACCGCGAAGGGATCGCTCAACTCTGCCGACGTATGTGGGTGGGCGGAGCTGCCGGCAAAATGAGGACACGACAAGTGGAAAGATTTCGTGCACACGCAGAAGAGTCCGATCGTCATAGCAACTCATGATCTGTACCTCCACCGGATTCAGAGTATAAGGTTCGTGAGAGAGGCCATGGCCATCGTGATCCAGGATGTGTTGAAGATGGAGTTTCCGGTAGCTTTCGAAAAAGTGAAAAATAGTGAAGAGAAGCGGGATAAGTCGTCTCCGCATCCTCTCATATTGCGGGCCAAACTCAAGGCGCTGTGCCTCCGTTGTCCTCAAGAAGATTTCCTTGGTGATCCATTCGCACATAAGAAATGAGAGTTTTGTAGCAACGTGAAGCCTATGCCATAGACCACACAGGTGGTGGAAGTTGGCAGCGATTGGATCGCTAACGGGATAGAGTCGAAGCGCATATGCCGGAATGTGATGGTCGAGATGGTACCTCACAATGGGAGCCTCGTTGAGGCTGATCAGCGTATGCCATGTCTTCGAGACCAATCGCAGGTTGAGTATGTCCTTGAGCGGCAGGGAGGATATGACCTGCACTTGAAGCTCGTTTGGCAATGCGAGGAATCGTTGATCGAAACACTGGGTGCTGATAAGGAGTCAGCAAGATGGCCCTTCTCTCATTCTGACGGGTTCATGACTTACCTTGATTGCCTAGAGACATCCAAAGAGGATTTTCGGTTGCGATCTTGTGTATCGCTTCCATAAGAGGGTTTTGTGTGTAGGAAGGAGACCTTCGACCGTAATGCACGTAGACCTCTCCTCTCTTTGTCTGGGCGAGCTGAGTCTTGTGGCGTCCCATCAGTAGACTTGGAGGCGCGGAGTGGGAGGATGAAGGTTGAGTGTGATGGGATTTGGGGGTGAGCATGTAGAGTCGCGGTTGCTGCCGCTTGATGTGCTTGCTGTTGGCCGGTTGTATCGCTAGATGGCTCGTTGAGCTGATTGAGCTTGCTGAAGTAGCGCTCCGAGGCGAACTCGGTGATGTGAGGCGGATCCATCCTGCCAAAAGGGTCCTTGAGGAGCACGCTGCCCTTCAGATCAGGTACCAGTGCGAGACAAGCCCCGGGTCGTCAGGCCGCGTCTAGGGCGCCAGAGACCCACGGGACGCGAGGTGGAAGATGTCGTCAAGCCGTAACAGTCGCGATCTAAACATGGCTGGGCATCGAAATGGAGCCGGAACCCGCGTATCGGCGGGGGAAAGAATGTGTATTTGTAACCTTGGTGAGGTGCCCACTGGATCGCTCGGTATTCGTTTGCTTGTGTCGTCGCACGGCGGGGATGTCGGGCAGGTCGCAGTGGTCGGCGGTTGGCGTGGCTGTCGACAGCGAAAGGTGACCAAGTTCAATGCAACAATATTCGTAGAAATAGCGAGCGAAATTCCGGACGATGGGTATGTGCGATGGGAGACGAGGAGGGCTTGTATTCGAATATGCGACCGGTTTGGGATGAGCCCAGATCGTGACGACTGAGGATAGCGACGCTGAGCGTGGAGAATGCCAGAGATTGTGGCGGCAGATCGATGAAATGATGAGAGAGACGTGAGTAGTTCCTGTGTCCGCCGATGTGACGATTTTCGATCGAAGCAGTGAGTGGCGCGCAGGCCCAGGGCGAAGAATCTTGAGGGAGGCCAGCAAAGGCCAAGGTCGTGGTTGTGCAGCGGAGAGGGAGACGGCAACTGAGGTGGATGGGGAAAGAGGACAGGCGGAGGTGTGCAAAAGAGCAGGGTCAGGGCCAGCCTGGACTGTGGGGTGTGTGGACTGTGGAGGAACAAGACAAGACCGCGCCTGTCTCTTCCATGTTGGCCGCCCGGCGGAAGTGAAGGCGCCTGGAGCGCTCTGTTCCGGTGCCTCTGGCCTGGCCTGACAAGCCTGACTGACACCTTGTGCCGCCTGCCAGAGCTCTCCGGCGGTGGGCTCCGTTTGGCTCCTTCCCCAGAATGCTAATGGGTCTTTAGGCTTACTTGGGGTGGACGGCGCTATTCCACGGCGGAATAGTGGGGCATTGGCACTGGGCCCCAGCCGAAAAAAGCACCGTTCTTCGAGGTGTAGGTTAGCTCGGGAGCTACGTGTTGGTACAGACCTGGCACTGTCTTGATTGACACATTCCCAGGCACATGTACAGTGCTGCAGGCTGGTACCGTCGACTTGGTGAAGCCCAGCACCGTGTCGGTCCGACTGTACAACGATACTCGGCTACTCTCTCGGTCTCGTCGCCACAACCAGTCCGTTGCACGGCGCTTGTCTGAACTGCTGAGAATAAGGAAGTCGCTGTATCAGAGTATCTACAGTCCCTCACGTGGATGCCGGCTCTGACGCATTCCTACCTACATGTAGGCGCTACTGGTCACGTGGTCTCAGGGATAAGATAGAGGCATGCCACCCTGACAACCTGAATCCCCCTGCTGCTGAACCGGAGATTGCTTCATGTCGGGCTTCGCGTGTTTTTGTTCCAAGTTTCGAGACTTCACATTCCCGAACCTAGACCATCCAAGACGCTGCTTGTCGGCGAAACCGCCAGTCAGCACAGTCCATTGCAAAACCGTTTGGCGCAGCCGTGTCTCCCACGGTCTCTGCGCCGGGCGTTTCTCGCTAGCTCGGTGCAGGGGAGATGCAAGGTCGGCTGCGGATTCGAGTAAGCCCGAGGTACCTCCAGGATCATCCGCCCTCGAGTCGCGCCCAAAATGGACAATTTGACCTCAAAGCACAGTATCCCGACATGACAACTTGAACAGGGCCCATCGCTAAGAATATAGCTTCCGGCAATTGTTCATCGTGTGATCCACGAGCGTGAGGGTATCCTATTGCGCAGAGCACGAACGCTCGGCAGGCACAGCAAGGCTGAGGACCATTCTTCTTCTGTGAATATACCAAGGGCCGCTGTGTCGTTCGCGAATTTCTGGCGGTCTGGCCGAGACTTCCATCAGAGACAACCTCACAGCCCTCGATCGCTCGGAAAAAGAGGGCGCTTGATAATAAGTACCTCCGCCGCGCAATTCAGCAGAGACGTGACTTGTGACCTCTTTCATACTAGCGGCCCTTCCTCGGCCGAACTCGCCGTCTCCGGTGTGTGGGCTGGCTGGCGGCTGGTTGGTTGCCCGCCCTGGTTTGTCGTGCTCTCCGTAGACTTCAGATCCGTGCGAATACAGTGTGAGCTCAATTCCGGCTGCCCCCCACGTTTCGTCGAAGCCATGACGCCCCAGGTGCCACTCGCCCTCGGGGCACGGAGCCGTTATGTAAGCCTGGATCTGGCAGCGAGGACGCACCCGTCCAGGCCTGGTGCAAGTTATTTTCAAGGATGTGGATTTCCTGGGTGCTCGGAACAATACTTATTGACGGTGTGAATGTTGGAGCATCCTCGGTCGACCTGTCTCGGCCGGCCGACCGGGACCGAATGGCCTTCTCTACCTCCCTGGGATCCGCCTTGCCGCCTTCGCCGTCTTTGCCGTTGGGTTGGGTGTTGATCCCCCGAGATCTCGGCCGCCATTCCAGGATTGGCCCAACGCGCCATACTCACTCGATCCCTTATGAACGCAAGGTTCAAGGCACGTGTGCTTCTACTGTTCATATCTCAAAGCGTACTTGATGACCTTGGGTCCGGCTGCTGCATGACTTATTGCTCACGCGCACTTGGCACCGATATCCAACCTGAGCCGGCTGGGGGCAGTAGGTTACGAATATGAGCCTGGCAGCATTGGACAGTAGTATGGCCGGTAAGGTCCATTCCAATGTCAATCACATGGATTGGCATGGCCAAAGGCGCCACGCCACGTGCAATTCACGCGGGCTTCCGATACGAACTGCCATAAACCGCTGCAAGTATACATAGACATGCACAGTAAGTATGATCTAGTGCGTCGTCCATATACTATAGTACTTATTGTGTTTACTGCTCTGTCCTCGACATGGCCCGCCTCATGTTGAGCTCACCTCCAACCGCCAACTCTTCCCTCATCCCACCTACACTTTCTCTCCTGCCGCAGATAGTAAAGTGACTTGGATTCCTTGTACCGTCTGACCCAGTCCAATACTTCTCTTTCCGAGGCTTGCATCTCGTCCCTTTCGCCCTCCAGGAAGCTCTCCTCCATGGCGTGGCAAACAGAGCCCTGTTCATTCACAGCCTGGGTCAAGCGCTGATACAATGAGGCAGGGAAGAACGGCGACAGAGCATGGTCCATGTCCGACTGCTTCTGGTGCCATTGTCTTTCTAGCGCATGCGTCGACAATAGCTGGGCCTGCGTAGTTGAGCGCTGGTGAGAGAGCCGACTTTCCAGCTCCGTCAGATGTGAGCCAATCACGAGATTCTCTGAGAGTGAGGACTCGAGTGCTTTGGAGGACTGCGCGAGAGATGCATGGACTGTCTCCTTGGAGTGTGTCAGCGCATTGAGCAAGCTTGGATCTGCCAGTATCTCGGCTAGATCTTGTTTGCTGTGCCAGGGTCAGCATAGCTACAATCCCAGTAAACCCACGGAGCGGAGACTCACGACATGTCCTGCAAAACTTTGGGGAGCCACTGATCGCCAGGATCTGGTATCGCATCTGAGTCGATAGTCACTTGGGAAGCCGGGTCATGCGCCACGTCGCTGTTGCGCGGGGGATTCGATGGAGGAAGCGACGTCACAGGTGTACTAATGCGGCTTGCTTCATGGCTGCTAGGCTTTGGAGGTAGGATGGGAGGTGGCGGGCCTGACATGCTGTCGTGACGAGAATTCCGAGTACTGGATAAATGAAGAAGAAGCCTGACACTTGAATGCTGGGGCAGGAGTGCAAGTCTGTTGGTGGAAAGTCCTGATCGTGATATGTAACTACGGAGTAGCTGGCGGAGGTGGTCACCAAACAGGTACGACACAAGTGTATTAGTCAGCAATATGTATCGTCCATACCTTAGGTAGTACTGATAGCATACACACCAAATCCAAATACAGCCAGTAATAAGATACGTGACGCTTGATTTGGAAGCCATGACTACTATGACTATAACATATGAATTTATTAGTATCGAGGGATAAACTTATTTGTAATTATGATTTATATTGTTTTATTATATTATTGTATTCATACCATCTCGCGTTGTGATACGTTATCCTCAGTTGAAACATAATCAACTGATGTCCCGATAGATCCGTGATGAGTGTGTTTTGTATCACTCGCGAGTTTCTTGTCAACGGGATACAGCATGAATGCAGGGCCTTTCCGGCCATCACCGCCATCCCCGGAAGACCCAGCGGGCCCGTCCCGGTTTGAAGCTCTCTGGCCGGGCGTGCCCGAAGTAGCGAGCGGTTCTCTTTTCATGATAATTCGCAGCAGTGGCTGAAGAACAGGAATGCATGATGCGATGATGAGGGTACCTCCTTCGACGCTGCGGATGAGGGATAGGTTAGCATTGAGTGTTCCATTGCGAGCACGGTACCTTGCGAAGCGATGGGTGGGCCTTGCCAACTTACACATTCAAGGCGACGAGGTCAGCAGTTTCCCCTGTGTGATAAAGTCAGATCAAGCCCGCATGTATCTGGTGTATGGGCGAGCCCGGGACGTACAGGAAAAGTCTTCGGCAGCTAGCAGTGGCAGACGAGTACACTTGAAAATGGCGACAGCAGTCGATCTATTGACAGTCAATACGTGGTCTCAAAAGAAATCGTGAGAGCGGGAACATACATGCAGCCGAGGCCCAGTGCGATCGTGAGGGCAATCTTCTTCTTTCTCTTGATACCGAGACGGACAAGGACAAGACCCGGGTAGATGGCCAGGTACAAGTCGACGAACGCAGAGAACACTGCACATCCCGTCAGTTGACCGTCCGTACCCCAGCACACAATCGGACACCCCAATGCAGAGAGGTAGACTCACCGCCGGTTGCAATGGCGTATCGCACCAAGATCTGGGGATCCCAGCACGTCCCTTCCATATCAAAATTCCACTGGGACTCGGCAGGTATGCATCTCCCGAGCAGAAAAACGGCATTGATCGCCAGTAGTACGTTACACAGCCCAGCCATGAACCACATAATAATGGCATGGCAACGACCGGGGTTCATGATGCGCGTCAAGACGGCGACGACAGCGAGTTTCGGAATCCCAAACGACAGGATACCCAACGGAAAGCCGACAAGAGTCCAGAATGTGACGCTCTCCTGCTGCTCCTGGCTGAGAGTGACGATGTGGCGACCATTGCCACTGTCAATGGCGACGACGGCCAGGGCAACAGAGGCCCAGCAACATATCTGGCTCGAGTTTAGTCTTCAACCCCATGACGAACCTGACGCAGTGCTTACCACGGATACCACGATCAACCAATCGTCCGCATGGAATTGGCGCAATATTTTGCCGCGGACCCAAAGGCGGGCGGCGGTGAAGAGCGTGCTAAGGACGGAGACAGTGACGATGGTGGCGAGGATGGAAGGTCCCTTGTTGGCGTTGGCGATTTCCGGGGGGATGTCGTCGGCCATGATGTATTGTTATGCTGCTTGCATGGGATTTGTGCTCGTCTCTGGTGACCAGTATCCACGTTCGTCGATCTCAAAATTAGGGGTCAGCAAACTGCCGGATTCCGAGCACACAAGTGGTGTATCAAGACATGATCTTCGAGCCGGATCGTGAGATGTGATGAGCCAGGTCAAGGGTGACGAAGCCGGTTGGAGTATGTGCCTGCAGCGAGTCGATCTGAGGGGCGAGGGTACTGCCTATACCAACGGGTTCCACGAGGCGAGAGGACCAGTATATGGTGGTGTTGCTCGAGGGGACCGAGCCCGTTTTGATGGCTGAATACAACCATGTAGGGGTTGTACCCGTGGAGGCCGTGACGTCCGGTCCTTGAACGGCCGCGTCTTGGGATTGGTCTGGAATCTCGTACTCGTGCAGGGGGGGCATTGCAAAAGCGGACTTATCAACGTGAATCAGGAAAGAGAATCGTTCCCTCCAAGACCGGGTCGAATGCCCGGACTGGTGGTCGTGCTCAGAAGCCCCTGCGGCAGTCATCGAGCCGGGGACAAGGGTGCAGATCATTGCCGTCACCGGACATTATCACCGGTAGACTGGGTATCTAGCACGCGTAGACTGATTCTGCAGCGCGACATCCTGGATGTTTCCCCTGAAAGACCACGGTTTGTCGTGGAGAATGACGGGGGCTCGGACCTCTAGGTCGCACTCCTGGTGGCCTCGGGCCTGGGCACGGACATGTTGTTCCCAACTTGAACCCTCCAAGCCCTCCAAGCTCGCCGGCAAACTTGACCTTGACCAATATTTCAAGGATGTGGATGGAGACCAGCAATGACCGTGCAGGCCCAGATTGATGCATTAGGCTTCCGGCGGAGACATATGGCCAACACGGTCTCGCAGGATCTACCCTGTACTCATCTGGACAAGCTGGACTTGGTGATAGACCTTTAAACAGCAGGCACGGAATCCTTCTCGTTGAAGTAGGCCGTGTCAGTCTGCCGTGCCGGTAAAGCTCAACACGCATCGACGGACACTCCAAGGAGTAAGGGCTTTGTCATATCTGACCAGTGCTACTAAAGACTGGGATGGTCCGTTGTTCACTTGTCTCTGCGTGCCCGCCGTGGTGGACCCGTCTAAACAGAAGGAGTATGGAGCATGCAATCAGTACTTAGTTCTTGCTGGGCGCTACCCCTGTAACACATCACCCAGTAATTGTGCGTAAGTATGGCTTGATAACGACATTGGAACGTGGTTGCGTGGCTACCTTACAGATAGGGGCATTCGCTTGATGGGAGACTGGTTGCGGCCCGCAGAGTCGCGACGTCACGTACCTTACTACGTCTTTCTGATTCCAGACTCCCCGCCGCCCGGGCCACATCATGGCATCGGAGAGCTGCACGAAGCCGAGTGTAGGCCAGGTCCCTCAATCAGCATTGTCTCTCTGGATATTACAGACAGGCACACTAGTCTAACAGGTGACAGGGATATCTACGCCCATCATGGCTTGACAGACCACAGCTCTCGAGACCATCCCGTCTCTCGCATCTTCTTGCTGTGTGAACCAGCCGACTTCTTCTCTCCAGTGGCAATGGCCAAAGCCTTGCTGCAAGCGGCAAAAGACTCGACCAACTCCTTCATCCTATTCTCCTTGACGAAGCAGGCGGCAACATTCGAGCCCTTCTGCGCGATTACCGCTGCCAGATCCATGCACTCAAGGAGATGATCTCGCGACAGACTTGTCCCCGCGAAGTGTAGCGTGCTGATATACGCAAGGATCGTCTCGGGAAGATATGTATCACGAATCCTTTCCAGGTCTTTGTCCACGTCTGCCATGCCTCATTAGTGCATGCCAATATTGACCATGGCTCGTAGGCTGACTCACCACTGGCATCAAGCCAACCATCCAGGAGCGGCACAACACAATCCCGGGCTGTCTTGATTTCGGACCCAACACGGTTCCAGAACTCACGCGTCGTAGCGGTGTCCCTGTCCCACGGAATTAGCATCAACCAAGCTCGAAAGGAATAGTGTTTCGCGTACTCTCGTGATAGCTCCATCAAGGAAGCGATTGTCTCCATAGCATCCAAAGCCTTGACCAAGCACTCCAGATCCCTGAATGTACGAGCTGCCCTCGCGAGTCGATGGGGTGACTGTCGGGTCTGTGTTGGCGTGACAAATTGATCTGTCCAAATCTCATCTGCCTCGTCGGGTACATAGAAGGGATCGAGGTCGTCTTGATCTTCTGCTGGTTCGATTCGCAAGCGCAAGACGGTGTGAATGGGGACTCTGTTGGCGAGCTGTCGCGCCGCATTCAAGCGCATGGTTTCTGAGTGCGGTGTCAGGAGTGTACTGTGGCAATGGCCAGGAAAACTTACTCAGGAAATACCGGTAGACACTGACGCCGACTTCGAAAACGTCAGCCCATGTCTCGTGCACTAGCATCAGCCACTCTACAGAGCGAATCAGGGCCTCATCATCCGTTTCAATTGTATCCGGGTCCTCGCCGAAGAAATCCGTCTTAATCCTTCGTCCAAACTTGAGTGATGGGGGTGACGGGTCCATGATGCGGAAAAGGCTGGTAGAAGAAGTCGCGACGCCACCATCTTGGTCTATTCGACTGAATATCAACTGTGGCTGCGTTTTCACGAAACGAATGACATCAAGCCCAGCTTTGCGGACAAGATCCAATATGTTGAGCCTTGCTTCTTCATCGACAATGTGCCCGAGATTGAGGCTCAGGGTTTCGTATGCTCGGGCGGGAAGCATCCTTGAACAGTATAACGGTATAAGCTCTTCGTAGTTGGCAAGTCGGAGGAGTGTGACATAGGCGCTGATGATGGTCTCCTGCGTGGCACGACGCTCGGCATCCGAGTCCAGGATGCGGGACTGCGTACTTTGCGAGGCCAACTTTTCGAGAGCCGATAGCAGAACAAAAACGTGGACAGAAACACGCAGTCCATCAAAGTCTTTGAGGCATTCCGACGTAGCGTTTGTAGAGCTGCCGTCATCTTGCGACAAATGGGAACCTCTCTGCTCCTTTGCAAGTGACAGACCTTGCTGAACGAAGTAGTGGCCAATGTCTCTGGAGATGATGGCGGCTTGAAGGACCTTTGAAGGCCGGGAAGCTTCTTCATGAGTTGCGGACCCATTGGATAGAGACTTCATCAGCCTCTTCTCCGTCGTTGTGGGATCACCATGGAATTGCACCGCGTCAAAGGCGGGGAAGGACTGGGATAGGGTCGCGGCGAATTCTGGAGGGCATTGCTTCACGACGAAGTCGTCGAATTGACTTCGTAGAAGAGCGTTGTAGTGCATGAAGAGAATGTCGTCCCAAGATTCACAGGCGCCCTCGACACTCTGAATGTCCCCTGAAAGAATGCCATACACTGCCCTCTCGACTTCATCCGTTCCGCCATGCCGAGCTGCAGCGAAGCAAATGCGTCTCCATAGCGCCAACGTGGTTGCCTGATCTCTCGAGCAAGTCGCATCGCCTTCCATGGCTAGAGGCAGGGCCGACATGGAAACCGCACGCCAGACCTCAGTCCTCTCTGTACACCATTCGCGTATATCTTCCAGGCTGCGGCCTCTGCGGAGAAGCTGGTAGCAACCGACCCAGATGGATCGCTCAAAGTATTCATCTTGCGGTTGCAGCCTTCGGGATTGGCGTGTGACGGCGTCAGGGTCTAATTGTGAGATGAGCGGGTTGCCGTTAGTCGCAGTGAGACTACGCGAAACGTCGGGGGCGTTAGGATCCAGCGCGCGAGCAGCTCCGACCAGCTCCTTGTGAAGTTTGACGGCTGATCTTGTATGAATCCAGCCATGGGCGACAATCTCGCCACGCTCGGCGTTCTGTTGAAGTTCGTGAACCAGATCATCAAGATCGGGGCCGCTGGATGCGCCGTGCTGCAGCCATTCCAATATCTTTTTCCTCTCCACGATTTGTCCACCTTGCGCCATGAAGGCGGCCCATAGGTCGTCGTTGTCTTCGAGCGGAGTCGTCTGGTTCGTATGCGACTTTTCGTCCGTGTATCGTAGCGGCGCAAGGCGCCGTAATAGGTCCCACGTCTGGGCCTCGTCAGACCACTTTCGTTCCTCCGCCTTGCTTGGTAGGTTGCGCGGCTCCTCATCATCAACATCCATGTCGGTGCCTGCGTAAGCTCCCGATGTGTGGTCGCGCAGATGGGCTAATTTGTCGGCAGCATGGTTGTAGAATGTGTCGATCAACCTGAGTATCCGTTCCCGTTGTTGTTTCGGTGTGCCGTGAGGCGCCAGACAGTCGTCAAGTGCATTGGCGAATAGTTCAGCCTCCGGCCCTACCTCAGGAGCCCCTTCGATTGGGCCCATGTCCGGACTGGCATCAGCGCTCATGTCTGTAGGTTGATTAGATCCAGGGACGCGAGTAAAGAATGACGAGAGCCAGCGCCAGTGTTCGTTGCCGCTTAACGAGCGGATCGGGGAGAAGGTATGGCGAGTCTGTGGATATTAACGGCTGTAGGTTGGTAAATGTGCAGTGCAGTCAAGCTTACATCCTGTCCGTCATTCGCTTAGCGCACGCCGGCAGCCGACGAGTTGTAGAGCTGTGTTTCGAGGAACAGGCAAGCCAGGAAGATCCCGTTACATAGAACGTTCCGGAAATAACGAGAGAGGTCCAGTGTGGGAGCGTATTTGCTGCACACGAGTTGAGGGGGTCGTATATGTCGCTTTGCGTTGCTTCGATTCCAGATTCAATTCTAGGCTTGGTGAGCTTTTGCTGGAGTTTCGCGGCTCAACGCGTAGAGGATGTTTGCAAGTGGACCGTGCGGTTGTCTAGGTGCTTCGCGCCCAAGGCCCCGGGTGGTCAACGCAGGCTGCAATTGAAGAACAAAGAGAGGACGCACTGTACGATGACCTCCCAGAGGTAGAGATAGCGGCCCATCTCGGGATGAGTTTTCAGGCATGTACAGTGCGAAGTCATCCATGCATGCGCGCTTGAGAAAGGCCCCACTAATATGATGGGGGCGGCAGAATTCTAAGATAAATTGGCTGGTCGCCTCTGCTGCTTTTCTTGTTTCTCTTTTCCTTTCTTCAACAATGTCTTTATGGGCAATCACATTAGAGTCTCGGATCAAGTCGTCAATACTTGCTCAGGCCCCTCGAGGGTCTCTTGCGTGCTCGTGATGGCCTAGATTATGGAACTAGCCATTGCCCTCTTTCTACAAGTTGCCATGCTCATATATGCTGGTGGACACACTCTCGGAAGTAGGGTACATCCCCTCGCTCGTAGTACCTTTTCGCTCTTTAGGACGCAGGCGCTCGCAACCTGCCCCGGTTCACCACTCGTATTTCGAGATAATAAGTGACGTGTATCGCGCATCTGCCGGTTTCACTGTCCCCCATTGGCGTCGTTCCGCAGACGGCGTAGTTTGAGTCTGAGCAAGTCGGGTTTCGGGCAGCTTGGTGTTGATGCGCCGTCACCTTGCTCACGATAGAAAGCCTCGCAGCAATCGTAAAGTGCGGAAATTGCGGTTTGGCATTTGGCCTCGTCGTATCGATTTTTGGTCAGACAACCTGCAGCGACGGCAATCAGCATACGTCGGTTCACACGTACCGAGGGCTGCGTATGTGCTCACTCTGAATCGCACACTGCTCAAGGTCTACATATTAGCGTCGTGGCACTTTTCATTACACATGGCGAAGAAGCACCATACAGCGCGGGGGTGGCAGGCGGGCGTTGCCCGCAAATCTTCCTGGAGCGTCTATGGAAAGTATCAGTATCGATGCGAGGTTTCGGCAGCTGTATTCAACGGGTAGGTTGTATTACCATGTGCACCGTCTCCTAACTTTCAAGCGCGGCGATGAAACGAGCGCGGTGGCGTCTCGAGATCCTGACACAGATTATCTCGGGGTAGAATGTAATGTGAGGTCGCATACAAATGCAGGATGCAGTCAGGACAAGTAGGGCGGTAGAGGGCACCCAGACCATCGGTTAGGAAGTGCTATTGTACGGGCTTGACAAGTTATTTCTGATGGAGCCTAACAGCGTGACCTTACGTCATGGCCATATGTTGATCCGGCCAGTGTTGCAAAGCGCCTCAACCACGAACGAAACCTTACTTGTAAGACAGAGATTCTAAGGCCCTCAAAGTTGCATGAATGCTCTTGCAGCTCGGTGACCCTCAGGATCTTGCACATCGTGAGAACAGTGACACTTCACTAGCCTGTTGATGCGCAGTTGTTTGTTTCTATACCATTGTAAAGATGGGAGACTAGTGGAAGCAGCGGCCAGTCAACGGCTGATATCGGCCTTGGGGCAAGTGTCGCATACAACATATTATTTGACGTGACCATACCCAAGTAGAGGGTTGCTGTGCCGATAGCAAAGCTCCAAGACACGTAACGCGGTCGGCGCTTCAGGGAAGTGTGGGTGAAGGTGGCATGTTCATCCAGCAGACATCCAGAGAGCTAGCTGCAGAGCCCATATTCAGCCGAATTCCTCTAGGTAGGATACACGATACCGCAGTAGGAAATTTGAGCTGAAACGACTGAGGTGGTCACCTTCGTTCAACATGTGAGGAGGCATTTCCGGGTACCTGACCTACCTAGGTTCTGTACACAGTCAAAGAGGGGGACATGTGCTTACCTAAGCTGGGGTGCGCCAGCTCCAGGCGTTCCGCCACAGCCTGGCCCCCCACTCGCTTCTTGCATGCTCCCAGAGCCAGGGCCTCTTCAACACTGGTGGTTGTATTACTTCTGCAAGCCCGTCCTTCCCTGCCTCGCTCTTCCTGCCTTAAACCCTACGAACAGGAAGCTACGAGTCACAGCTCACATCTGCCTACCTACCTACACCAACAACCGCACCCTGCGACTGCCATCTTACAAATAGCCGAAACACCAAGTTGCCCATCCCCGCGATAGTAGTAAACGGCACAACACGATGTACGTCCATGCGCCAGCTATACCATCTCTCGCCCAGGCTCTGCCGCTGCGCTCTTTCTACTTGACGACATTCTGACGTGTTCACAAATACAGCAAGCCAACAACATGTCTGCCGAAAACGAGAACGGTAGTCCTGCCGGCGGCCCCGCCGGCGAACCTGCCAACTCCGAGCACCTCAACATCAAGGTGACGGATAACAACAACGAAGTCTTCTTCAAGATCAAGCGCTCCACCAAGCTTGAAAAGCTCATGAATGCCTTCTGCGATCGTCAAGGAAAGTCGCTGGCTACCGTCCGATTCGTCTTCGAGGGCCAGCGCGTGCAGCCCACCGACACTCCTGACGCGGTAAGCCTTCACGTGCCTCGACCCAGCCCACGACGATGGATATGCTAATACGTATGTGTCCGAAGCTCGAGATGGCAGATGGCGATACCCTGGAAGTCTACCAGGAGCAGGTTGGCGGGCGCTAGAGGGTACAAAGGGACGGTCGATTAACACCGATCCAATGCCAGGCGGGTTCGGCGTCACAGGTTTTGGGACTCATCAGTCAACCCGATTTTATGTTGACGGGCATGACGACATCGCAACACCGGAGAGTGTGCTGCACGATAATGACGTGCATCCGCGATCACAAGGTCTATTTTACTTTCTGCAAAGCACACACTTCCTGCTCTCCCGCGTGAAATGCACCTACGATTCTGGCCCGTGAAGCGACAGACATTTCCATATTACTCGCAACATGTTAAGTTGACTCGTTGGCAACCAAGCGGGCTTGTTGTTGTGTCCCTGCCACATTTCCTCCTATTTTGCTGCCAAAATCCAACCCCGGATCGCAACCAGTTGGAGCACGACCCCATGTCGTCGCAGGTGCCTCCTGCGGTCGATCAGGCCTTGAGTTCTACCATACGACAACCCGTACACAGAACTACCATCCTGCCATTCTCTTCCTTGGGGAATATTTGGCCGTCTTCGAAGCCTCCTCGACAGTGCGCACATCTGAAGCATTCGTCGTGCCACTCGCCTCCAAGAGCCCGAAGGTACTGTCCGATGACGGCCACCCCGCACATCTTGCACTTGGGAGCGCGTCTTTCCGTTCTCTTGGTCTGGCAATTGATACACCAAGCGTAGCCATCCTTCTCAATATGCGTCATGCCCTGTTCGAAGGGGTCCCCGCACTCGGCACAGAAGAAATGTCCGTAATGCCAATGCTGCCCCAATGCCACAATGTGCTCGCCTAGGATTGGCGTCTTGCAATGTTTGCACTTGGGAGCAAAGAGCTCATGCCAGTCAAGGTGGCAGAAGAACCGCAGGCGCTCGTCACCGTCTTCCACCGCGGTCTTCCCGGGTATCTCCTCGAGTATCTCGCCACAGGCTCTGCGTTGAATTCGACCAAGCCGCTCTTGACGGGCAGCATCAGGCTCGGGGCTGATTTCAAGAGCCTCGAGGCTTGTGCCACAGGCGTAACAGCTAAAACATTTGGGATGGAACCGATGGGAGATCCCAGCAAGCGCTACAAAGCGCCCCTCGATTACGAGGCCGCACTCATGACATTCAGTACCCGTTCGAGGGCCATGGCAGGGTGAAGGCGACCAGTGAGTTCTTCCACGACCAGCGGCCATGCTTCTTCTGCTTGAAGCAGCGCCTGGCGAGGGGAGAGGCCGCACTGATGGTTGTGTTTGCGTCTCTGTGGACGTTGTCGTTCCAGTGGGAGTGGCTTCAGGCTTGTCGCTATCATCGTCATCGGGCGTGACAATTATGGGTATCTCTGGCCGAGCACTGGTCGGCTCGTGTGCATCTTGGACGATGATTGATGGGATGGCTGGGCCCGGCGGCTTGTGGTCATTCTGCGGAGTCTCCTCTGCCACCACGATAGAAGGAATGACCATGGAGGCAGCGGTTTGACCGCAGTCTTCTGCTGACGGTCCACCGTAAGCCGGTCCTGATTTTGGATCAGTTGTCTCTTCTGGTGCTTTCCAGTCTACGTCGAAGCTTACAATCGGCCGGCCAGGTCTATTGCTAACGGCAGAAGGCGTAGGAAGCTTTGCGCTGCGGTCCTTCAACTTCATGCTGGTGGCGTCACGGATGTCGTCCCCCCTGATTTCCAACCCATGCTTTCTAGGCGTCTGGTCGTCGCTTTTCACGCTGATGGTCGGGACGTTGACAGTGTACAGCGGGTTGTGGGACTGGGAAGGCGGGTTCCGATGTATCTCAACCGTGGATCTTGTCTTGAAAGGGTTGACATGGCCTCGTGGTTTCTCAAACACGCTTTTGGTCCGGCTCTGGGTGTTGTGTAGTTTGGCGACAAGGGTGGCATCGTTGCCTGTCGTACCAGTGGTCACCGCCGGCGATCCATCTGTGTGCTTTGACGGCTCCTCCCATATCTGGTCTCCTGAAAAAGGCCGTTCAATTTCTCCACTGATGTTCCGTTTCATACTTGATCGACGGGCGCCCACAGCCAGGGGAGGTCTCTGCGCATTTGATACAGCAGCATATCCACGTTGCGAGAGGCTATCCCTTCGGTCGCAGTCACTGTCCGTGTGCGCGGGGTTGTCCGCAATTGTGGCATCGCTGCTTGGGCCGTCTTCGCCGACGAGGGGAGGCCCGCCTGTTCCCTTCTCGAGACTCGCAGCTCGAGCGAGTTGGTAGCTGTTCTTTCTCATGTGCGGCTTGTATCGATAGGGGGCGTGTGGATCGGGCGTACGGCGGTTTCCGTTTCGGTGCTGCCAAACCAACTCGGAGGCCTCGTCCAGAGCGGCATTGTACAGACGTCTTTCTTCTTGATCCTCCGGCCTGTCGCTTTGGGGATCTTCGATGATCATGTCGTCCATGGCTTGTCGTAGAGACCCAACCTCCTCCCTTTCCATCCATCGCTGACCTCGTTCCATGTACGTCGCGCTAGGGACGACCGTCGAAGGCCTCGCTAAAGCCTGCGGAGAGACAGTGGAATGATAACTACTGCTTGTAGTGCTGGAAAAGGAGTGTCGAGAAGAAATGCTTGTTGATGCGGTTGGTGTGAGGCCCGTACTGTTGCGGCCGCGAACCGATGGCGGGTTACTGGGATGCTCTCGAGCGAGATTATCGACTGCTGGGGGTGTCTCTGTCTTCGCTAAGTGTTCATTTCGAGGCCGTGACGAAGGGGGTGGCGGTCGTGCGCCGCCTGGACGAGCAACTCGATTGTTGCGGAGATCTGCCAGGTAGGCGGCTGGATGTTTGGGTCAGCTGCGAACCGGAGGGCCTGCTTGCTGGACGAGAAACCCACCGAACTGGTCATTATTCATGTATGTTGGAGAAGGCGGGGTGACCTTTCTACTTCGTTCGCTGGATCTCCTACGATGCATGATGGGCGTGGTCGAGTTCAGTCAGATTGTCGGCGATAGTTGCGGCAGTTCAGGTGAGCGAGCTGCAAAGTCGCTGGGCTACAAGGGTTTCTCTTCAGAAATGAAGCCCGCCAGAAGCAGTAGTGAAGAATTCAGCAGCGCGTTGTTTATGTATGCTCGAGTCGCGTGATGAGGCGGTTCAGAGCTGTTTATCAGTGACATGGCCTTGTGATTATGAGTCTCAATGCTCGAGATGTTCTGTGTCCGTCCCGGGCCCGGACCCTTCCATTGTTTGGAGCGCTAGAACCGTTGACCTGGCAACGAGATGCAGGGTGTGGTCATCCCACGCCACACGGCCTGATATGATTGGCTGTATTTAGCGTGTACAGCTGCCCGCCAAGTCGGTATTTCTAGGTAGCTCCAGAAAAGAGCTGCCTTCCCAAGGGTTGGCTGTCTCTTATAGGTGGGTAAGTAGAAGCCTCTAGGCACTTCCCTTATCGACGTGTTCAACCAACGTGTCGGTGTCGAGGGGTGGTGATTGCATCGAAGAAACGCCAAAGGCTTCAGTTTACAAGAGGTCGCATTTTCATGTGCTTCAACGCTATAACGCTTCACTCTGACCTTGCCTGCCCAATCCATTGATCGGACCGCTATCCGTCGGCTTGCACCAGTGTTCCTGCTACCCAGAGTTCCGGAGATCACCGTGAACGATTCTGAGTGACACCTTGACTCCCCAGCGAACCCTCACCACCGTGCCGTGTCGTGTCTGACGGGTCTGCGAACCCGAGGTTCTTGAACTCATCTTTGGCCATGAGGTTCCTGCCAGGAAGGTAAGCGGCGCGGTCATTCCAATACGGTACTGTGCTATATACTTGTCCATCCTGCAAGCAAGATATGATTTGGCCAAGTCACGGCAGTCGGGATCATTGACGCCTCGAGCCTTCTTCATACAGGCCAGGTATGTTGCTATTACATGCTTGCATTCGCCTGCAAGAAACATTAGTGCGGAGACACTACGTCAATTGTCGTTGGTTGATTCACCGTCGTGGTCAAGCGGAAAGCTCCCGCGCTGAGGACTGTTTGGGAGATCAGTACATTATTCTAGCTGGCAGTTGCAGGCTTCGTTGAGGTGGACTTACGGTATGGGCTTGGATGAGGCCTGCATGCCTCCAGGGCCGCCGAAGGAAGACATGACAGCGAGTATTCGGGACTCAAACGTGATTAGATAGAAGAATATAAGAATGTCGGTGACATGTGCCGTGATTTGCTACACAAGGTGCGGCAGTCTTGTCTTGCCTGGTCACTCAAATCTCATTCGCATCACATCTCCAAGATGGATCGTAGACGAGTATTGGATGCCAAGCAGAATAGTAGTATGACTAAGCAGATGATGGTATTGCATATTGCGAACAACTGCTTTTCGTCGCTCAGCGCGATTCGAAACACGATCACTGTGTCATTGTTGCTGAAGGGAGCATCTGAAACGACGCGATGACTTCTGGTATACAAGTTGATTATGTGCTTTGCCTACGAAGGCGGTGCTTCGTGTTTGTTATGCGGTCACAACATGCAAGTTGCCTAGAGGCTATAACTGGGGCTATGCATGTAGAAGCATCTCCATGACGATATTTTACAGCGCGATTCTACTGGTCGGGTTTTAATGCATGTGCTATTTCCCTGCTTGAGTGCCCCCGTCTCGGCAGCACCACACCCGATCCGTACCCGTAGGCTCCCTCGTCAGAACCTGGCACGAGAATTGGACTACGGTATGCTGTGGAGGCCTGCATGAACTGTCCAAATTGATTGCTCTTCACGACGCGCAACGAAGATCTCGAGTCGGCGAGATCAAACACCCCCCCTCCCCAACTTGTGGGCAGCAGATCGCTCGTGTACGATACGCTATCGACCTGTCGAACGCTCTTTCGAGTTGCAAGGAGGATCTAGAGCCCTCACTCCGGGTCCGCACAGTTCCCTCCACCCATCGATCAGCTTCATCCGCGGCGCAACACTTACCCGCGACAGCCAAGGCCAAGACTGCAACACTGCAGCATCATCTAGCCCTCGTTCGTCTGGGACATTAATCGACGACCGTTGCTCAGCACGCCGGTGCCCGCCATGGCTTCCCTCGGTGACGACCTCCTCAATACCGTCAACAAGTTGCAAGACCTTGTTTTCAACACCATAGGCAGCGATTCCCTGGACTTGCCGCAGATTGTGAGTACCATGTTTTGCTCGGTGCCCCTACCACTTGCTGCATACGCATGGCTGACCGAACTTCTACTCTCAGGTCGTCGTTGGTTCTCAATCAGCCGGCAAATCATCCGTTCTAGAGAACATCGTCGGCCGCGATTTCCTACCCCGTGGAAGTGGAATCGTGACAAGACGACCCCTGATTCTCCAGCTCATCAACGTTCCCGAAGACGAAAATGCCCCCGAGCCCGCCGACCCGTATCGATCGCCCTCTCAAGCTCGCCGATCCGAATGGGCCGAGTTTCATCACATCCCCAACCGACGCTTCACTGACTTCTCCGACGTGAAACGCGAGATCGAGAGCGAGACTGCCAGAGTTGCTGGCAACAACAAGGGAATCAACCGGCAATCCATCAACCTCAAGATCTACTCACCTCATGTGCTCAACCTGACACTGGTTGACCTACCAGGTCTGACCAAGGTTTGTCGGCGGCATACCTCTGTGAGCCCTCCCAAAGTATAGTACTGACAACATGCGCTAGGTACCCATTGGCGACCAACCGGGAGACATCGAGAAGCAGACCCGTAACCTCATTTCCGAATACATCGCCAAGCCGAACAGTATCGTGCTTGCAGTTTCGCCAGCGAACGTCGATATCGTCAACTCAGAGGCCCTCAAGCTGGCCCGGCATGTCGACCCTCTCGGAAGGAGGACTATTGGTGTGTTGACCAAGGTGGACCTGATGGACCACGGCACCAATGCTTTGGACATACTGTCCGGCCGTGTGTACCCTTTGAAGCTTGGGTTCATTGGCGTCGTGAACCG
>Ga0224731_1021_pt1 | contig 24383 bp, 26 predicted proteins | sample IA1ulk_2_FD_161639 | JGI IMG/M metagenome (GOLD analysis project Ga0224731, IMG submission 161639) | Enriched cells from agricultural soil in Iowa, United States - IA12soil_GW_FP2(bulk) | ecosystem: Environmental > Terrestrial > Soil > Agricultural land | place: USA: Iowa | collected 2017-05-08 | reverse complement strand
TTAAATGCCAAAAATAAAAGCCGATGACATTTTACTATCGTAAAATGCCATCAGCTTTTTTTATTTCAGAGGAGGGTTTTGTCCCAGCCTCTTTCTACCTGCAGCGCTTATCGTATCGCTCTTTATTTTCTTATTAATCGGGGTTTTCGATATGCTGCTTAGAACGGACCGGCTGGCTTTTTTTAGAATTAGATTTCTTTAACTGTTTTACAGGGTCATATTCCCTGCCAAGTTCCATATCCTCGTTATTTATACCATTACGTGTCTTTTGCTCAGGATTATTCTGCTTCGATCTTTTTTTCATGATTTCCTCCAGCATGAAATATTGGTTTATATTGGTCTGTCATGATTAAGAAGGATCATTTGGTTTTGTAATGCCTGCAGTTGCAGTCTTTTTCGATGTAAAATTTCTCGTTGCTGAGAATTAGAGCTATTTGCTAATTGACACACCTCGTTATAAGATGCTTCTAGTTGCTGAAGTGCGTTTGTGTAATCTAAATCATGATAATGCTCTTGGCGGAGCCCTTCTGTATATTGTTCTTGAGCTTGCTCAATAGCGTTATCACACCTTTGGAGGCATTCGTCAATTGATTGTCTAGTGGCCACTTATGAATCCTCTCCTTATTCGCTAATCGAAGCACATACAAATGCTTCACCAATAGTTTGTTCACTAATGGCATGAGTATGTAGGAAATCCAAGGTAAACTGGTTATGGCTTCAACACCATGTTTCTGTTACTATTTTCATGAAGCACAGTCTCTTTTCTTAAACTTTGTTGCTTTTGTAAAAGAAAATCTTATTAACTTCTTCTTTCGGCTGAATAGTAGGCACCCTAAAAAACGCCAAAACGTAAAGGATAATAAGAAACAACAGTTTATACGAAAACAGCTATTAATTGTCCCGTTATTGGAGGAAGATCTATGACACAGATAAATCCATATCCATATGCAATTGATCATAAAAGATATTTAACCTGGAATTATCATTTACGAGAACATTTTGGCCATAAAGTTTTTAAAGTAGCTTTAGATGGAGGATTTGACTGTCCTAATCGCGATGGTACAGTAGCGCATGGTGGATGTACCTTTTGCAGTGCCGCAGGATCTGGTGATTTTGCTGGAGACCGCGCAAAAGATCTCGTTACGCAATTTCACGAAGTAAAAGCGACAATGCATAAAAAATGGAAAAACGCTAAATACATGGCTTATTTTCAAGCATACACCAACACACATGCACCTGTAGATGTTTTGCGAAGCAAATTTGAGCCTGTATTACAGCAAGAAGGAGTGGTTGGAATCTCGATTGCCACCCGTCCTGATTGCTTGCCTGACGATGTTGTCGAGTATTTAGCGGAACTACATGAAAGAACTTATTTATGGGTTGAACTTGGTTTGCAAACCGTTCATGAAAGAACGTCTCTGCTCATTAATCGTGCACATGATTATCAATGTTATGTGGATGGAGTTGCCAAGCTTCGTAAGCACGGAATTCGTATTTGTACTCATATTATTAATGGCTTGCCTCTTGAAAATAAGGAAATGATGTTAGAAACCGCTAAAGAAGTAGCAAAATTAGACGTGCAAGGAATAAAAATTCATCTCCTGCATCTTCTAAAAGGCACTCCAATGGTTAAACAGTATGAAAAAGGACTACTACAATTCCTGACTTTTGATGACTATGTAAACTTAGTATGTGATCAATTAGAAATATTACCGCCGGAAATGATCATTCATCGAATAACCGGGGATGGTCCCTTGAATTTAATGATTGGCCCTATGTGGAGTGCAAATAAATGGGCTGTCATGAATGCAATTGATTCGGAATTGAAACGAAGAAATAGTTGGCAGGGAAAATATTACTCATTGGAGATGAATGTATGAAGCTACAGAAAATACTAAACTTTGCCCATTCTCTTCTGCAGTCTGCTATTTCGAACGGTGATATTGCAGTAGATGCAACAGTTGGAAATGGACATGATACAGAGATGTTAGCAAAATTGGTAGGGGAATCCGGACATGTATACGGATTTGATGTTCAGGAGGATGCTATTTCCAATACTAGAAAACGTTTGAATGACGCGCAACTTGATAGCAGGGTTACTCTTTTTACCAAAGGACATGAAACTATAAAGGAATCTATTCCAAAAGATTCTCAACCAATGATTACTGCAGCGATTTTTAATCTTGGTTATTTACCTGGGGGAAACAAGAACATCGTTACCCATAGTAACACAACCATTTCAGCTATTGAACAATTATTAGAAATTATGCCAAAAGAGGGTATGATTATTTTAGTTGTCTACCATGGACATCCTGAGGGAGCAATGGAACGTGATGAATTATTAGAGTACGTTGTGAAACTCGATCAAAGAAAGGCACATGTCTTAAGATATGAATTCATGAATCAAGTGAACCATCCTCCTTTCATTATAGCAATAGAAAAACGATAAGAGATTCAGCTCTTATCGTTTTTCTTAAACTACATTTTTTTCATTTTTTACCCGATTATTCAACAAAGCCTTGATTAAACTAGTGGGAATAAAGTTTTGTAATCCTCTGTACGCTCTTCCATTCCAATAAAAAAAATAACTAATGGAGCCGGCATATTTCATGAGTTTCTTTGATAGTTTCTGTACATTCCTTTGTTTATTTACCTTTACATCTGATAAATAGACACCCAACAGCCCTCTGTTTATTAATTTATGGAACTTTTGATCGGGCAGTTTATTAGTATGCTTATCTGCTTCTTTTAAAAAATGAATAAGTCTTTCAAACAATTGCTTTTCATTATCATAATAAAAGCAAAAATTTAAATCTCCGCCTTCTCTATCTTCATCCTGATCAATAAAATAGTCGAGCAAAATATGTAAGCCTTGGATATAAGGAAAATAACCCTCTCTAATAATTTTGGCATATTCCTTTTTAAAGTCGCTTCGCATTGCATAAGAAACAAGACAAAAAATTCCTAGGGTGGAGCCAGAACAAGCTGAAAATTCATACCATTCCATTTCAGGAAGACTATTTTTATATTGATGGAACATATTTTCCAATCTTTCTACTCTTTCTTCCACACATACATGCTTATGGATTTGCAGTTCGCAATAATATTGGCACAGTTCAATTAAATATGGTTTTATTGCTTCATAATACTCTATATTTGCTAGAACTTCCTGGCATGTTTTCACTAATTTATGTAAATATTCATTATCATTTTGATCCTCACGATATCGATAATAGTTTTTAGGCTCTGCTCCCACGGTTAAGGCATCCTTCATCGATTCATGTAATGCGGCAAAATCGACAGGATCTAAAGATGTACTCCGGTCGCATAAATTATCCAAGTAATCACTAATGGTTTGATATGCCACGATGAACTTAATTGCTTCTTCTTTTCTATCCAAACTTAATAAACCTAGTATAGATCCTCCCTCGCAATGAAAGGTTTTATGTTCAATACTAGCTAAGGCCTGTTTTCTTAATTCCACATTCGGAATAGCGCTTGCCAGGTCCTTCCAAAAAAATAATTCACGATGGACATTTGGCATTACCTTCCGATATACCTGGTTCATAAGTGTAAATGGATGAGAGGGTACAGACATTTATTTATTCACCTCAATCAACGATATATCCAATTAAACGCAATCGATTTTCTACGAAATTTTTCGCATATTGAAATATGTCTTCCCGTTCCGGTTCATTAAAAATTTCATGATAGCATTTTGGCCATTCTTTATAATTTTTTTCAGACAGCTTAACTTGGTTAAACCATTCACTTACAGAAGACTTACTCACAATTTTATCATCTCCTCCCTGCAGAACCAAAAGTGGGATGTCTGGAAATTTTGAAATATTTGTGAAAGCAAGCTTCATCGCCTTTACTAATTCCCGATACCATCGAACAGATATCTTTGTAATATAAAGGGAATCATTAACTGCTGATTCCATGATTTCCTCATTTCTTGTAGACATTTGAATTGTTAGGGGACTTTTAAATCGCACTCCAGGTGCAATTTTATTTAGGCCTACAGAAAGTCCGCTTAGAATTTTGGACGGATAATCTACGAGTCCAAGGCATGGCGATGACAATATTACCCCAGCAATTTTCAGCTTCGTTTCTTGTAGTGTTCGAATGACAGCAAGACCTCCCATACTATGTCCTAATACAAAAATGGGAACATTAAATTGATAGGCTGTTTGAATCCAATCTTTTATCTCAACTATATATTCGTCAAAAGAATCAATATGACCTCTTTTTGATCGTGTCGTCATTCCTTGTCCTGGCAAATCTCCCATAATCACATGGTACCCAGAAGATCGCCACATTTCAATTAACCAGCTGTATCGACCATGGTGCTCCATCGCCCCATGAACCATAACAATGACCGCTTTTGGAGCTTCATCTGCTTCCCATTTCCACATAGCTTCTTCCTCCATTCTCTTTTATGTAAAATAATAAGAGCATAAAAGATTTTTCTTTTTACAATTTTTTAATAAATATAGTCTATTGTCTAGCCCAAGCTCTAATACGCTTCCGCTTTTCTTAGAGTACCTTCTATTTTACCCTAATTATACTAACTACTTTCTTTATTATATATCTTTTCACAAAATGGCATTAACTTTTTCGAAAGTTTGACGATGTAATACATAGAATCTTCTATTTTAGGTGGTAGGAATGAAGCAGTTTATCTCTGTATTATTATGTTTTCTATTTTTAATCGGAACAGGAGTAATTGTATACGCTATTCGTGATACGAAAGAGTCAATTCCATTTCATCATGAAAGCACAGAGAATATCGATACAAGCGCATATACTGTGATTAAAATGAAAGATAAGGTATCTATTAATGCACCAGTCATTTCACAATATCCTGAACTGGATAGAGGGTGCGAAGTAACCAGCTTAGCTATGCTTTTGCAATCCGCCGGTATTCATATTGACAAATTAACCCTTGCAAAGGAAATAAAGAAAAACCCTACACCAAGAACAATCAAACATGGGGAAATATATTATGGAGACCCTAACGAAGGATTTGTAGGTAATATTTATTCCTTTCAGCAACAAGGATTCGGTGTTTATAATAAACCCATCTTCGAATTAGGAAATAAATACTTGCCAGGAAAACTCATTAATCTTACGGGACATTCCTTTGAAGATTTAAAAATCTATCTTTCCGATAATCGTCCAATATGGGTGATTATTAATACAGAATATAAAAAATTACCGCCTTCTTACTTCCAAACATGGAATACAGAAAACGGAAAAATACACATCACTTATAAAGAACATTCTGTACTCCTTACAGGATATGATCAAAAATATATTTATTTTAATGACCCTCTTACAGGACAAAAAAATAAAGCACCCGCTGATTCCTTTAAGGAAGCTTGGGTGCAAATGGGAAGTCAAGCTATCACTTATGAAAAATAAGCGATAGCTTTAACTTTTGAAAATGTTTATACGTATAACTTAAGCGCCTTGCATATATCCTCTTATACAGTAGCTTGTGCTGACTTCATTTCAAATTGCTTTTGAAAATCATATTTTTCTTCTAAATAAACTGCATGCCATATCATAAAGACTAAAACAGTCCAAATTTTCCGGCTATGATCCAACTTTCCTTGACAATGCTCTTCCAGAAGCTTCAATACATAATTTTTATTGATAATATGGTCTGTTGGGCTATTGCGGATAATGTCAATTGCCCAATCATGCATCTCGTCCTTCAACCAATGTCTAATTGGCACAGGGAAACCTAGTTTTTTACGATTCAGCACATGGTCTGGTACAATTCCTTCTGCAGCTTTACGAAGGATATATTTAGTCGTATTATTTGCGGTCTTTAAGCTAGTTGGGATTTGAGATGCGACTTTGAAAACCTCTTTATCCAAAAATGGTACGCGTAATTCAAGGGAATGAGCCATTGTTGTTCTATCCGCTTTTAATAAAATATCCCCGCGCATCCATGTATGGATATCAATGTATTGCATACGGTCTACAGGATCGTACCCGACAGTCTCAGAGTATAATGGTTTTGTAATCTCCGTATAGTCAAGACCTTGTTTATAGTGAGATAAAAGTTCTTTCTTTTCTTTTTCTGTATACATTTTTGCATTTCCAATATACCGCTCCTCCATTGGAGTAACGCCGCGTTCGATAAAGCTCTTACCCTTTACACCTTCCGGCAGAATTTTAGCCAACGCCTTCAGAAGCGATTTTCCCACTGTAGGAATTTTATTAAATACCTCTAGCGACTGAGGCTCGCGATAGATATTATAGCCTCCAAACAGTTCATCTGCTCCTTCTCCTGATAATACAACTGTAACATGCTTTCTTGCTTCTCTCGCGACAAAATATAATGGAACACATGCAGGATCTGCCAATGGATCATCCAGATGCCACATGATTTTTGGTAGCTCGTTCATATATTCCTGTGGTGAAATGACATAACTGATGTTTTCTACTCCTAGCTTTTCTGCTGTTTCTTTCGCCACGTCAATTTCACTGAATCCATTTCGTTCAAAACCTACGGAGAAGGTTTGAATTTTTGGATTGTATTGTTTCGCTATAGAAGCAATGATAGAGGAATCAATACCCCCCGATAAGAAGGATCCAACCGGAACATCACTGCGCATATGAACATTAACAGAATCGAAAAGAACATCTCTAATTTCTTTCACAAAATCCTCTTCTGACTTTTGAACCGGCTTGAAGGCTGCCTTCCAATAACGCTTGATATCTAGAGGCTTTCCTATTTTTTTGACAAAGTAATGACCAGGCTCTAATTTTTTAATTCCGACCGTCAGTGTTTCAGGCTCAGGAACAAATTGATAAGTCATATAATGCTGAACAGCATCATAGTTCAATAGCTCATTTTCCATGGCTAATAGAATACTTTTCTTTTCAGAAGCAAAGAATGCTCGATCTTCTTCTTCTAAATAGAAGAAAGGTTTAATTCCAAAAGGATCACGAGCACCGAGCAAGGATTGTTCTTGTTTATCCCAAATGACAAACGAAAACATTCCGCGCAATTTTTCTACAGCCTTTTCCTTATAATGGCTGTATAACGCTAAAATAACCTCAGTATCGGAAGATGTTGCAAATGTCAAACCTGCTTCAATCAATTCATTTCGTAGTTCAACATAATTATAAATTTCTCCATTAAAAATAATCCAATATCGTTCATTTTCATATGTTAATGGCTGATGTCCAGCCTCCAAGTCAATAATACTAAGCCGGCGGAAACCAAATTGAATATGTTCATCCTCATAAAAACCATCATCATCAGGTCCACGATGAGTAATAATATCATTCATATTTTTAAATAATTGTTTATCTTCATCCCGTAGTTCAATTGAACGGTCATGTACACAACCAATAAATCCACACATTATGTATGTCACCTACTTCATTAATTTAAGCTAAAACAAAATCATACTATCTTATACTATCATTTTTTTTTTGATTTTTGCAGTAGCCATTTTACTTATCCCGACAAATAATTTTTTCCAAAGTGTTTTTATTCTAAAAAGCAAGAAGGAGTTACAAGTATTATGTAACCCCTCCTTTCTAATTATTTGGCAAGTTGACTTAAAACTTCCGCTTTATCAGTTCTTTCCCATGGTAAATCTAAATCATTGCGTCCAAAATGTCCGTAAGCAGCTGTTTGTTTATAAATAGGACGTCGTAAATCTAACATTTTAATAATACCAGCAGGTCGAAGATCAAAGTTAACGCGAACCGCATCAATCAATTCCTCTTCTGAAACCTTCCCTGTTCCAAATGTATCAATGGAAATAGATACTGGTCTTGCTACACCAATCGCATATGCAAGCTGTACCTCACATTTATCCGCAAGACCGGCAGCTACAATGTTTTTAGCAACATATCGAGCTGCATATGCTGCTGAACGGTCCACTTTTGTAGGATCTTTTCCAGAAAACGCTCCCCCACCATGGCGTGCATAGCCCCCATACGTATCAACGATGATCTTACGTCCAGTTAGACCTGCGTCACCTTGTGGTCCTCCGATTACAAACCGACCAGTTGGATTAATAAAGTATTTGGTATCGTCATCAATTAAGTCTTTTGGAACAACCGGACCAATGACATATTCTTTCACATTGCGTTGAATTTGCTCTAAGCTGATTTCAGGATGATGCTGAGTCGAAATAACAATGGTGTCAATTCTCGCCGGTTTCCCATTTTCATCATATTCAACGGTTACCTGTGTCTTTGCATCAGGTCGTAAATATGGAAGAATTTCTTCCTTTCTTACTTCCGCTATTCTGCGTGCCAATTTATGTGCTAAGGAAATTGGCAAAGGCATTAATTCCTTTGTCTCATTACATGCAAAACCAAACATTAGACCTTGATCTCCTGCACCAATTGCTTCAATCTCTGCATCTGACATTTGGCCTTCACGAGCTTCCAGTGCCTTATCCACACCCATTGCAATATCAGCCGATTGCTCATCAATAGAAGTAAGAACGGCACAAGTCTCTGCGTCAAAACCATACTTCGCACGAGTATAGCCGATATTCTTAATCGTTTCTCGAACAATTTTCGGAATGTCCACATAAGTGCTTGTGGTAATTTCTCCTGCAACAAGCACAAGACCGGTTGTCACGGATGTCTCGCAAGCCACACGTGCGTTAGGATCTTTTTCTAGAATCGCATCCAAAATGGCATCTGAAATTTGGTCACATATTTTATCAGGATGGCCTTCTGTCACGGACTCGGATGTGAATAAACGACGTTTATTTGTCATCTTTTTTCCTCCCTTAAAGGTAAATCACGCTCTATATTTACGCCTCACGGTACTCATTCCCTAATAGTATGAAATAATCAATAGAATTTATCCTCGATTCTTTCAAGATGCTATTTTCGGAAGTATCATCCTTCTCATTTTGCATTTCATAGGTTGGGGACGTATAACAAAATAAAACCTTTCCCAATAAAAAATTCTGAGGAAAGGTTTATAAAATCGTCTTTACGCCTTTCACTCTTATCGTTCAAGGAGTTTCCTTGCTACAGGTTAGCACCTTTTCATTTTAGAATGTTTATAAAAGTGAATCCCAACATCTTATTTCTAAGCTGTCTAGTTTTTCACTTTTATTCTAGTATATACACCTAAAAAGCTGGTTGCTGGGCTTCATCGGGCCTGTCCCTCCACCATCTCGGGATAAGAGTATCCGTTCAAGGTAAAATCATACGCAATTTGTCTTTTCATGTCAACTATTTCACATAGGTTTAAGTTATTTCGGTTATTAATTATATGATAGTAAGAAATAGCTTAATGGTTAAAACTTTTTATTAAAAAAAATTAAGCAGATATAGTATAGACTATTTATATAATTGTGTTATACTAATTAACATAACATGAAATTAAATTCTTTAATAAAGGATGGTAGCGCATTCATGAATTCAATCAGTTTATCCAACGGATTAGGAGAATTGTTAAATAAAGATAATGTTTACACTCAATTATCCGTTCCTCGTTTAGTGGAGAAAGTTTTAGCGCGGAAAGAAGGAATTTTAACATCAACTGGAGCCATTCAGGCTGAAACCGGAAAATATACAGGGAGATCCCCTAAAGATAAATTTATTGTTGAAGAGCCTTCGGTAAAAGATAAAATAGATTGGGGTTCTGTCAATCAACCAATTTCTGTGGAAGTCTTCGACAAACTGTATCATAAAGTTATCCAATATTTAAGCAAAAAAGAGGAACTTTTTGTATTTAAAGGGTTCGCCGGAGCTGATGAAAGAAGCCGTCTTCCTATTCAGGTAGTAAATGAATATGCATGGCATAATTTATTCGCACATCAATTGTTTATCCGCCCTACTGAAGAAGAATTATTGAATCATCAAGCACAATTTACTATTTTATCTGCACCTAATTTTAAGGCAGACCCACAAGTAGATGGAACAAAATCGGAAACTTTTATCATTATATCCTTTGAACGCCGAATTATTTTAATTGGGGGAACAGAATACGCAGGAGAGATGAAAAAGTCGATTTTCTCCATAATGAATTATTTACTGCCAGAAGCAGGTATATTACCAATGCACTGTTCTGCAAATGTAGGCATTGAAGGTGATGTCGCTTTATTTTTTGGCCTTTCCGGTACAGGGAAAACTACATTATCAGCTGATCCAAATCGCAAGCTTATAGGGGATGATGAGCATGGATGGTCAGCAAATGGGGTCTTTAATATAGAAGGCGGATGCTATGCAAAATGCATTGGTTTAACACGAGAAAAAGAACCGCAAATTTATGATGCCATTACATTTGGTGCTGTCTTGGAAAATGTAATGATCGATCCAGAAACACACGAAGCTATATATGACGATAATACCTTAACAGAAAATACACGTGCAGCGTATCCAATTCAATCGATTGAAAATATTGTTCAACCCAGTGTTGCAGGACATCCGCAAACAATCGTTTTCTTAACAGCAGATGCATTCGGGGTCTTGCCTCCTATTAGTAAATTAACGAAAGAACAGGCAATGTATCACTTCTTAAGTGGTTATACTTCAAAGCTAGCTGGAACAGAACGCGGGGTTACTTCCCCTGAGGCCACATTCTCTACATGCTTTGGAGCTCCATTTCTTCCACTTCCTGCAACCGTCTATGCAGAAATGCTCGGTAAGAAAATTGACGCCTATGATGTCGATGTCTTTCTTGTTAATACTGGATGGACTGGAGGCGAGTATGGTGTTGGATCTCGTATGAAATTAAGCTATACACGTGCAATGGTTCAAGCTGCAATAGAGGGGAAATTACACCATGTTGAAACAGTGCAAGATGACGTATTCGGCTTAAATATTCCACTACATGTTCCCGGAGTACCTGATGAAGTATTATTACCAAATAAAACATGGGGCAGCCAAGAGGAATATACACAAAAGGCAAAAGAACTCGCTGAAAAATTTCATGTGAATTTTCAAAAGTTCTCACATGTTGCGAAAGAAATCGAAGAGTTGGGCGGACCGAAAAGATAATAAAACACAGAAAGATCGTGCACATCATCGGACAGATTGCTATTTAAAAAGGGTGACAAAATCATAGTCACCCTTTTTAATTTGTAGAATTTAAAGAGATTAGCTGATAAAAAATAGTTGTTTTCCCCTTCTCCCATTCTACCTTTTGTATAATAGCTGTCCCGCTTGAATCACTATCCATTGTTCTTTTGACATCGATTGGAATATCGATTGGATATAAGCGATACCCTGTCTTCTCCAACAAAAATAAATTATCGCCGATTCTATTTTCATTTCCTTTTGTTACAATTATCGTATTTAATTCTAAAGGCATTCCCATTTAGTATTCTCCTTTACTCATCATTCCTTCCCTATTTTATCATGTCACCTGCTGATTTTTCATCCATGAACATAAATCGGAAACAATTTGCCGATTCATGGCAGGCGGAAAATAGTGTGTGTAATTTGGAAAATACCATGTTTCCACTGATTTACCAAGAATCTTCAATCTGTTTTCCAACCTTTTTGCATGCTCAAAAGAAACATTTTGATCTTTTTCTCCATGAATAATTAATACAGGTGATTCTAATTCCTCTAGAAAATACAACGGTGTTCGATCCCTGTATCTCTCAGGATATTTTGCAGGGGTACCGCCGATTACCCGTTTCATCATTCTTCGCAAATCCTGCCTCTCCCAATAGGTCAATTCCATATCAGATACCCCGCCCCATGTTACTACGGATACTGTTTCTTTTCGATGGATGGCAGTATGGAGTGCCATTACCCCTCCCCTAGAAAATCCAAACACATGAACTCGGTTCCTTGCTACTCGGGGATACCATTTTAAAAGATCAAATGCTGAATAAGCATCCATTCGATCCTCTCCCGCAAAATCTTCATCCCCTTCTCCTCCTCTGTTACCTCGATAGAATGGTGCAAAGACAATAAAGCCCTCACTTGCAAATTGTCCGATTCTTGCAGGTCTTACCATTCCTACACTTTTAATTCCACCTCTTAAGTATAAAAAACCATCATAAACTTGATCATCGTTTGGTTCGGCCAACAGTCCTTTAACTTTATAGGAACCGGACATATAGGTAATGATGTACATATTTACCTTAGGGTTGGGAGATGGATATCGTATTTTTCTCAGTAAATTCATATAAAATCCTCTCCTCCGTGCCAATCTTTTTTATCCATGTCTTCTAGGCATTCACACATTTTTTTTACAATCATACGATATGTAACAAATCAACAAATAAACGAATGCCTATAAGGAGGTATATATATGAAAAGATGGCTTAAGATTAGCTTTTCACTTTTGTTCACATTCATTCTGCTGTTTTCTTTAGGAGCATGTTCGAAAAAAGAAGGCATGAAAACAGTTCGCGTCGCAGAAGTCACTCGCTCCGTCTTCTATACACCACAGTATGTAGCAATTCAGAAAGGATTTTTCAAAGATGAAGGTTTAAAAGTAGACTTAAAAACAACCGCTGGTGGTGACAAAACGATGACTACTTTATTATCAGATGGCGCAGATATTGCCCTTGTAGGATCTGAAACCTCCATTTATGTTCATGCTCAAGGGAGTGACGACCCCGTTATCAATTTTGCCCAGCTAACAAGAACTGATGGTACTTTCCTAGTATCCCGAAAAAAAATGGATAACTTCTCTTGGGACCAATTAAAGGGTTCGACCTTCCTTGGCCAAAGAAAAGGCGGCATGCCACAAATGGTCGGTGAATTTGTTCTTAAAAAACATGGCATTGATCCTCATAAAGATTTAAAACTTATTCAAAATATCGATTATGCTAATATTGCGAATGCCTTTGCCTCGGGAACAGGCGATTTTGTACAATTATTCGAACCTACTGCATCGGTATTTGAAAAAGAAGGAAAGGGATATATTGTTGCTTCTTTTGGAAAAGAATCCGGCAATGTCCCTTATACCGATTATATGGCAAAGCAAAGCTACATGAAAGAAAATAAGGACACCATTGAAAAGTTTGTACGTGCCTTATACAAAGCCGCAAAATGGGTAGAGGATCATGACTCAACTCAAGTTGCAAAAGTAGTTCAACCGTTTTTCGAAGACACAGATATTGACATACTAGCATCTTCTATTGAACGCTACCGGAAACAAGGATCCTTCGGCACTGATTTAGTGTTGAATGAAGAAGGCTGGAACAATCTTCAAGATATTATGAGTAATGCAGGAGAATTGCCAAAAAAGGTTGATTATAAAACACTTGTAAATACTTCGATTACAAAAAAAGCTATTAGAGAATAAGGAGGTTAAAGCCTTTATGAGCTTCCTAACTGTAGAAAATGTCCACCATAGCTACTTTACACCAAAATCAGCTACGGATGCTTTAAAAAACATAAGCTTTGAGATTGAAGAAGGGGAGTTTATTTCTCTTCTTGGTCCAAGTGGATGCGGTAAGACAACGATGTTATCTATCCTTTCCGGATTGATTAACCCTACAGAAGGCACTGTTTTAATCGATGGGGCTGCACCAATCTCCTTAAAATCATCGATCGGCTATATGCTCCAGCAAGATTATTTATTCCCTTGGAAAACAATAGAGGAAAATATCCTTTTAGGCCTAAAACTGAATAAACAATTAACAGAACAATCACGAGCTACAGCAATTAATTTGCTAAAGGAAATAGGACTTGAGGGTGTTGAAAACCAGTATCCAAGACAACTTTCCGGAGGTATGAGGCAGAGAGCAGCGTTAGTAAGAACATTGGCCATTAATCCTAAAATCTTATTTTTAGATGAACCATTTTCCGCTCTCGATTATCAAACAAAATTAAAATTAGAGGACTTAGTATTTGAAACATTAAAGTCTTACAAAAAAACAGCAGTCTTAGTTACCCATGATATTGGCGAAGCAATTTCCATGAGTGACCGAATTTTATTATTTGCCGCTAAGCCTGGAAGATTATATAAAACGTTTCGTGTCCCTGATGAGCTAAGAGTCATTCGTCCATTTGAGGTAAGAAGTAAAGAAGCCTATTCGGTGCTATTTCAGGAAATTTGGAAGGAGTTGGAATCTCTTGAAAGCCACGAATAAACCAAGTTTCCTTTATCGCCAATATTTAAATAAGCTAAAGATTGAAAAAAGATGGGTCCGATTTTATCAGTTGATTATTTTAATTGCCTTTTTTGGACTTTGGGAAACAGCAAGCAGGCTTCATTGGGTTAATCCCCTTATTTTCAGTTCCCCATCAAAAATATGGATATTATTCGTTCACAAGATTCAAGATGGAACGATTTTCAGCCATATTGGGGTAACGGTATTTGAAACGATTATGGGATTTGTCCTAGGAACGTTACTAGGTGCACTTCTAGCAGCCATCTTATGGGCATCGCCAAGGCTTTCAAAAATATTAGACCCATATCTCGTTATCTTTAATGCCATGCCAAAGGTAGCCCTAGGGCCAGTCTTAATAGTCATCTTTGGACCAGGTTTATCTTCAAGCATCGCGATGGGAATCATTATTTCGGTTATCGTTACAACCATCGTCATCTACACTTCATTTCGGGATGTGGATTCTAACTATCTGAAAGTACTCCAAACATTTGGTGCAACAAGGTCACAAATGTTCAAGGAAGCCATCCTGCCAGCTTCCTTTCCGACTATTATCTCTACATTAAAAGTAAATGTCGGATTATCCTGGGTAGGAGTCATTGTAGGGGAGTATTTAGTGGCGTCAAAGGGTCTTGGCTATTTAATCATATACGGATTCCAAGTGTTTAACTTTACCCTTGTAATGCTTTCGTTAATTATAGTAGCGGTAATCGCTACAATCATGTATCAATTAGTCGATTTATTAGAAAAGAAGCTTATTAAGGATTCTTAATAGAAAAGGGTGCTAATTGTCTGGCACCCTTGCTATTTTGATGTAAAGTCCTTTAATATCCCAATATTATCTATATGTCTTTTTGCATCTTCATCCCCTAAGTCATACAACATTTGGTAAGCGCGAAGTAAATTTTCATCGGATATATCATTCGAACGGTCATGATGGTATTCTAATGCAGGAATATGTGCTCTTAAAAATCCTTCTATATCTGCATCATAATTGGAATCGAAAATTTGTCTTAATTGTGTAATTTCCTCATCCGTCGCTTCAATTTTAAAATTCCACACGGAGGCGTCTTTGCTTTTAGATATTTCTCCGCTTCCCAAATCTACATAATAAGTATGTTTCATTTCTTCCATGGCTATTTCACCTCTATATTATTTTCACTTCACATACAAAAATTCTTTATGTATCGTTTCCCACAAAACGACTAAAAATATTCTTATTAAATATAAAAGCGCAAGCACCTTGGTGAACGGCGGTAAAGATTTCGGAGTCTTTGACTATGATCAAGGAAACACAGGGAATGAAAATAGTATTTCCATTTTCAACTGATGTTGACTTATCGCATGGAGGAGACATAGAAATTCGCTAGCCGATAGGCGCTGGAGCTAGACAAGACTCATAAAAAAAGAAGGTGTTCTATTTGAAATTAGTGGATGAACTTTTTGAAATATATCGCGATCGATTAACAGGTGATGATGAAGATTTAGACATTATTGCGTTAGCAGTTGTAGAAAATAATAGTCGCCAAGAGTTATTAAACATCGTGAAAGAAATGAATGATTATGAATTACATTTTTTTATTAGTATGTATTTAACCGAAACACTGAAAGATAAATTCGCAAAGTACTCAGGTAATATGGACAATACACAGCAGTCTAAGTATCTTCATTGATTTTAGATTATTTTTCCTTCACTGGATGTTCATTTCTATCCCATATTTCTTACGTAAATATATTAAATTCATGATAAAATAAGAATATGGACGAAGAAAAAGGGGGACTCTTATGTTAATTGTGACTGCAATTATTTCAGTTATTATTATCATCGTTATTATGGCAGCTGCTGTTATTACAACATCTAAAGCTTACTCATATAAGCATACCATCGATCCGATTGAAAATAACCCAAATATAAAAAACGCAGAGAAAGAGCCATCAGATAAATAAGGATGGTTCTTTTGACTTTTCATGTGAGACATAATAATCTAAAGAAAAATAAGGAAGTTATCAGTCATGCTAAAATATTTATTTATCCTTCTCATTCGTTTTTATCAGCTTGTTATTTCCCCTTTAAAACCACCCACTTGTCGCTTCTATCCAACATGTTCGAATTACGGGCTAGAATCCATTAAGAGGTTCGGCGCTTTTCGTGGAGGATATTTAGCGATTAAACGTATATTAAAATGCCACCCTTTGCATCCAGGTGGAGTAGATCCAGTTCCGACAGAATGGCCAACAAAAAAGCAACAAAAATAATTGTTGCTTTACCGCTACGAATCTAGTATTATATTTTTGTTCCCTAAATCGGAATCATTCTATTTTCTAAAATAATTGAAAACTTATTTTTTTGGTAAGTAAATCGGAATTATTACGATAATCAATAAAGCTAATACGACTTCACTAGAAGCCGAGGCTGACAATGAAGAAACTTACCAGAGAGGAGCTAAATTGTTGAAAAAACCATTACTACTCATTATATTCACCTTTTTCTTGATTATGGTAACTGCTTGTTCTAATCAAGGAGAAAAAACAAATAATCAAAAACTAAACATATATACAACTGTCTATCCGCTAGAATATTTTACAAAACAAATTGGCGGAAAGTATGTAAATGTAAAAACCATTTATCCACCAGGATCAGATGAGCATACGTATGAACCTTCCCAAAAAGATATGATGGATCTTGCCGATTCAGATTTATTTATATATATAGGGCTAGGTCTAGAGGGATTCGCCAATAAAGCGAAAGACATCCTAAAAGGACAAAATGTTGATATGGTTGCAACCGGGGAACAGTTGAAATTACCACATGATGCCTCTTTCAATGACGGGGATGAGCATGGAGACGTGAACCCACATGTATGGCTTGACCCTATCTACATGAAGGAGATGGCCCATACTATTAGTAAAGAACTTGCTAAGAAAATGCCAAAACATAAAGATGAGTTTGAAAAAAATTATACAAACGTTGCAAAAAAATTAAATGAACTAAATCAGCAATTTATAGATGTAACCAAGCAGAGTAAAAAGAAGGAAATTGTCGTTACCCATGCTGCTTATACCTATTGGGAGCTTCGATATGGTATTAAGCAGGATGCGATTGCTGGCATTTCTACAACGGATGAACCTTCGCAAAAAAAATTAAAAGAAATTATTGATACCGTAAAAAGAGATAATCTGTCTTATATATTATTCGAACAGAATGTCCAATCTAAACTTGCAAAAGTTGTCCAACAAGAAACTGGCACGAAGGTCCTTTATTTAAACAATCTTGCTGTGCTAAGAGAAGCAGATATAAAAAATAAAGAAAATTATTTTACCTTAATGCAAAAAAATATTCATACCTTAAAGACTGCATTAAACTAAACTTCCTTTGATTTCCGTAATATTTTCATACCACAAACAAATAATATTGGATGTATCATCAATTTTAATAAAAATGAGGTGGTATGACGATGGCAAAGGATGTTTTGTGTGAAGTTAACAACTGTCATTATTGGAAAGATGGAAACAAATGCTCTGCTGATCAAATATATGTAGTAAGCCATAAAGGGCACGAAGCCAAAAATCAAGCTGAAACAGATTGTAAAACCTTTAAGCCTGAAGGAAATTGGTAATAAGAAACACGCAAGCACATTGCTTATCAGTGAATGGATGCAGAAATTATCTCTTCTAATTTCAACGAGGCAGAAGGGTATTTTCACCTAATGATGACTTACTTAGAATTCCGCTAGCCGATAGGTACTGAAGCGAAACAAAATTAATTTGTATTATATAAAGAAATCGGCAAAATGCCGATTTCTTTTTTAAGAAAATATTTCCTTATATAATGTAACTTTCTCTAAACGACTTTTATTTACTTCATATCCAATTCCAAATCCTGTTGGTGCTTTTATTTCACCATTTCGTACTATTATTTCTGGAGAAATTATATCCTCTTCCCAGTACCTGCTTGACGAGGATATATCACCAGGTATGGTAAAACCGCTTTTAGTTGCTAATGCAATATTATGCGCTTTTGAAATGCCAAACTCAATCATTCCTCCGCACCATACTTTAATATTGTTTGCAATACATAGATCGTGCATTTGAATAGCATTCCATAAACCGCCAACACGGCCGATTTTTATATTAATGACCCCACAGCTTTTTAAATGAATGGCACTTTTGGCATCATGAAGCGAAACTATACTTTCATCCAAACAAATAGGTGTTTTTATTTTTTCTTGCAAAATAGAATGCTCAACGATATCATCAATCCCCAGTGGTTGTTCTATCATTAATAACTGAAATTCATCCAAAGCCTGAAGGACCTTGACATCATTTAAGGAATAGGCAGAATTTGCATCCACCATTAAGTCTAGAGTCGGGTAATGCTTTCGTATTTCATTCAAAAGATGATAGTCATTACCGGGTTTGATTTTTACTTTTACTCTTTTATAACCTTCCTGTAAATACATGGCTATATTCTCAATCGCCTCTTTAGGATCCTGTGTGCCTACCACAACTCCTGCAGGAACTCTGTCTCTAACACCACCAACAAGTTCCCATAGAGGCTTTCTTTGCTGTTTAGCATATAAGTCCCAAATAGCTGTTTCAATACCCGACTTAGCCATATGATTTCCACGAATTGCTTCGAAGCTTTTAGATACCTCTCTCGGATGCTGGATAGGCTGCTGAAAGATGATTGGGAGTAAGATATCCTTTAACATATGGTAGGCGGTTTTCACTGTTTCCTCCGTATACCAAGGAGTTGAAAAAGGAACTGCCTCCCCTAAACCAACTCTTCCCTCCTCATCACTTATTTCTATAATAATTGCTTCCCGTTCGGTTACTTTGCTTAGTGAAGTGGAGAATGGGGATCTTAATGGCATTTTTATAATGGATAACTGTGCTTCTATTATCTTCATTTTTCCATATCCTTTGGAAGTATTTCTTTTAGCTTTCTTCGCAGCAGTTTATTGGAAGCATTTCTAGGCAATGCTTCTGCTTTGAAAATCTTTTTTGGTATTTTATATTTCGCTAATTTCTGATTACAAAAAGAGAGTAATTCGTCTTCCGATACCGGATGATTCAAAACGACAAACCCGATTGGTACCTGACCCCATATCTCATCTGCTATTCCGGTTACTCCTGCTTCTCGGACATTAGGATGGGCCAATAATACCTCTTCAATTTCAGCCGGATATATATTTTCCCCTCCTGATATAATCAAATCTGAGCGCCTGTCCATGACAAACAGATATCCTTCTTCATCTACATATCCAATATCTCCAGTTTTTAACCAGCCGTCTTCAAAACTATTTTGATTCGCTTCAGGTCTATTTAAATAGCCAATAGTGACATTAGGTCCTTTCACAAAAATTTCTCCAGGTTCATTGGGTATATTTTCTTTCCCCTCTGAAATGATTTTCAATTGAGCTGGAAATAATGGTTTCCCTGCGGAACCAAGTTTTCTAATACTATCTTCTGGCGCTAAAGTAACAATTTGCGAAGAAGTCTCTGTCATTCCATAGGACTGAAAGACAGGGATTCCTTTCTCCGCACAAGCTTCCAGTAAAGGCCGCGGAGCAGGACCACCGCCAAGTAGCATGCACCGAAATTTTTCATGATATCCTTGTCCATTTAATGAGGTAACCATTCTTTGCAGCATGGTGCCTACTACCGACATAATGGTTATATTTCCTGTCTGTAATAATCTATTCACTCTTACCTCGTCAAATTGCTCCATTAAATATACAGGAATTCCATAAATAACACTTCTCATTAAAATAGATAACCCACTGATGTGAAAAATAGGAACGGTACAAAGCCATGCATCATCCTCTTTGATTCCAAGATTAAGAGCAGATCCAATGGCGCTCCACCAATGATTTCCAAATGTTTGTAAGACCCCCTTGGGATTACCCGTTGTCCCAGATGTATACATAACCGAACATATATCAGAAAGTATATATTCGTTTACAACTTCCATTTCTTTCTTGGGCAAATGTTTCAGCTCTTGAATGGTGGTAAGTTGAAGGGAATCATATAATAAATGAATGTCATTTTGTATATTTATAAAATCGTCGTCACTTACTAATAACTTAGCTTGACTATCCTTTAGCTGAAATATCAATTCAGATGGGGTTAAACGGTGATTTAAAAATACAGTCTTTACACGTAATTGCTGTAGTGCATGGATGATAAAAACTGTTTGAGGACGATTTTTCACTAATAAGGCAACTGTATCTTCTTCTTTTATACCTAAAGAAGATATTTTTTGAGCATATATTTTTGCCTCTTCAAACAATTCGATAAAGCTCCATGCTTTATTTTCATAAACAAGTGCATTTCGGTTAGGGGTTAAAAAAGCACGCTGCTTTAAAAAGTTTGGAATGTTTGTTTCCATTCAGATCACCTACATTTTATCTACATAAATACTTAGACAGTATCTTTTCTTAAAGATTAGTTCTAGCTAGGAATTAACACAGATTCGATAAACAACCATTTTTTTAAGAAAACAACCCTAAGAAAAGAGCTTGATGGTATTCCACCAAGCTCTTTGATCATTTTTGTCCAGTTGCAACGCCTATTGGCTAGCGGATTTCTCCGGCTCCTCCCTACGGTAACTCACCATCAGGTGAAAATGGAAAGCCATTTTCAAAAGCTTGTGAACTACCTCACTGCTTTCTTTTTCTCAGTCGAAGACTACTACGAAGATGAAATTTGAAGAACTAATTTCACTCATCTATACGCAACGGGGCAAGGCGCTTTCACATGAATCAATCAAGGAAAACGAGGGAATTGTCCAAAGTCTGGTTTGCGTTTTTCTTTAAACGCGTCGCGACCTTCTTTTGCCTCATCTGTTGTGTAATAGAGAAGTGTAGCGTCCCCGCCCATTTGTTGTAATCCTGCTAATCCATCTGTATCAGCATTGAATGATGCCTTTAGGAAGCGAAGTGCCGTTGGGCTTTTCTCAAGAATTTCATTACACCATTTAATTGTTTCTTCTTCCAATTTTTCTAAAGGAACAACTGTATTTACTAATCCCATATCCAATGCTTCCTGAGCATTATACTGGCGACATAGATACCATATTTCGCGCGCCTTTTTATGACCAACAATGCGTGCTAAGTATCCTGCACCATAACCTGCATCAAATGAACCTACTTTTGGCCCAGTTTGTCCAAAAATGGCATTATCAGCTGCAATCGTTAAATCACAAACAATATGCAGTACATGTCCACCACCGATGGCATAACCTGCAACCATTGCAATTACCGGTTTTGGTGTAAAGCGGATTAATCTCTGTAAATCAAGAACATTCAAGCGTGGAATATTGTCATCTCCAACATAACCACCATGTCCGCGAACTTTTTGATCCCCACCTGAGCAAAACGCTTTGTCTCCAGCACCAGTTAAAACAATGACACCAATTTTGCTATCATCACGTGCATAAGAAAATGCATCAATCATTTCATTTACTGTTTTTGGAGTAAATGCATTATGTACATGAGGACGGTTAATAGTTATCTTCGCAATACCATTATACGTTTCATATAAAATTTCATCATATTTACGTTCAGCAATCCATTCTACTGCCATTATTATTCCTCCTTGTTCATTAACGTTCCATCAGATTTTTTTGCAGTAATAGTGCAAAATGTTACGAAAAACAGCCTGATTTATCTGCTTCCGTTAAAAACTCCCTTACTATTGTACCAAACTTTCTCGGACTTTCCACATGAATTGCATGTCCTACATTTGGAATGGTTACCCATTTAGCATGGGGCATCTTATTTTTCATTTCTTCCGCTATCTTGCAAAATTTATAATCGAGCGCGCCTGTCATTAATAGAATGGGCATTGGTAAGTCTTTTAGTGAGTCCCACCAAGATGGCTGACTACCCGTTCCCATTCCTAAAAGACTATTAGCAAGCCCAACAGGATCATTAGATAACCTTTGTAACCTTATACTTTTTTGTAAAGAGGAATCAAGAGATTTCTGTGTATCGAATAAAGGAATATTCGACCAATAATCTACAAAAGCTTCGATTCCCTCCTTAATTATTCTTTCTGCAAATATTTTATCTTGCTTTCTTCTAGCTGCTCTATCTTTTTCATGTTCCAAGCCGGGAGAGGCACTTTCTAATATTAATCTTCGCGTTCTATCGGGATATTTTTGTGCAAATGTAAGTGCTAATCTCCCGCCCATTGAATAGCCAAGAATACTAGCACTCTTTATAGCTAATTTATCTAGTATTTCTTTTAAATCATCGGCAATCAGTTCGATATCGTAACGAGAAGGATTATTAGGACAATCTGTTTTACCGTGGCCTAAAATATCTACAAGGATTACCTTATAATGATCTTTTAAAAAGTCGGCAAGAAAAGTCCATGTAGAAATATCACCAGTAAATCCGTGCAACAATACGACTGGTTGACCCTCTCCTAATACTTTAATATGATATTGAACATTATGAATATCCATCAACATCCTGAATCACCGGTTAAAAATTGATCTTTTTCTTGTGAAACACGATTCCACATCTTTCTATGAATCTGAACATTTGTTTCACGATTAGTTGGTACTTCGATGACATTTAAACCTGATGTTTCCACCGCCCTTGTGATGGAAGTTTGGAATTCATCCCAATTTGCAACCTTTTTATAGTTTCCACCGTACATTTTTACTGCATATTCAAACTCAATATCAATTGGTGTTCCAAATAAATTTTCAAAATTCTTGGAAGAACCCGCTTGTGGAAGAAACGAAAAGATTCCCCCGCCATTATTATTAATGACTATAATTGTTATATTTAAATGATGCATTTTAGCTGCCAGAAGCCCGTTTAAATCATGGAAGAAAGAAAGGTCTCCGATAATCAAAAACATATTTTCCGCATAGACGCTTGCTCCAACAGCGCTGGACACTACACCATCAATGCCGTTAGCGCCACGATTAGCCATTATCCGAATGTTTTTTTGATTAGTATGGAAGAAACTATCTACGTCCCTTATTGGCATACTATTTCCAACAAATAAAGTACTGTCATTAGGCAATAATTTGGTTAGCTCTAAAACTACTCTGCCTTCGTCCAGTTCCTGAACATCCTCTATTGTTTGTGTAACAATTTGTCTCGTCTTATCATTTAATGTTTGCCACATTTCGAGCCACTTACTTGTTCGCTCTTGTTTAATCAGTGATGAAATACCTTCACAAAATAGAACTTCATCCATATGGACCATTTGTGTTCCCATTTTTACAGGATCTCTCCAGCCACTTCCACTATCCACAATAATATGCTCTACATTTTTCAGCTTTTTAAGGAATAGTGTCAATGGTTTCGATACAGGCATAGCTCCAAAGCGTAAAACAACTTCTGGAGAAAGTTTCTCTTCATGCTTGCCGTCTTTTAAGATGGAATCATAGTTATCTATTATTGTATCCCCACTATGTAAACCACTTCTTAACTGTGATAACGGATCCGCTAAAATAGGATATCCTAACTGATTGGAAAGGGTTAGAACCGCTTGTTTAAAACCCGGTTCATCCAAAACACCACAAAGAATTAGTCCTTTTGGATGTGTTTCAAGCTCCATGCAAATCCTTTCCATTTCCCCATTTGAAAGAGATAATTTTCCTTGAGTGCTTTTAACTGCTTGTTTTGCTTCACCAAATGGTGATGGATCTAGCCTTGGAATAAGCGGCTCCCTAAATGGAAAATTCAAATGGACGGGCCCTGCTGGTGCTTGCGTAGAAATATTAACCGCTCTTGCTGCGGTAGTCCTAACAAAATAGTGCAGTTCCTCATTTTCATCCGGAATTGACATTTCTACAAACCATTTCACATGTTTACCATATAAGTTAATTTGATCAATCGTCTGTGGCGCTCCTATATCCCTTAATTCATGTGGACGATCCGCAGTTAATACAACCAACGGTACTCTTGAAATTTTCGCCTCTACGATTGCCGGATAATAATTTGCAGCAGCAGTTCAAGATGTACAAAGCAGAGCTACTGGTTTTCTTGTCTGTTTTGCCATTCCAAGTGCAAAGAAAGCTGCTGAACGCTCATCAATATTAATATGGTAAGTAAGTTCCGGATGTTCAGCAATCATCATTGCCAATGGGGTTGATCTAGATCCAGGGCTAATAACAACATCTTTGACGCCATTAAAGACCAACTCCTGTATAAAATCTGCTAAATATGTTGTTAGTTTTTCTTGATCATTCATCTTCTTTTCCTCCCAATGCACGAAGCATAGGACGAAATTTAATTTTTGTTTCTAAATATTCATCCTCTGGGTTCGAATCCG
>Ga0224731_1020_pt1 | contig 25217 bp, 30 predicted proteins | sample IA1ulk_2_FD_161639 | JGI IMG/M metagenome (GOLD analysis project Ga0224731, IMG submission 161639) | Enriched cells from agricultural soil in Iowa, United States - IA12soil_GW_FP2(bulk) | ecosystem: Environmental > Terrestrial > Soil > Agricultural land | place: USA: Iowa | collected 2017-05-08 | reverse complement strand
GATAAACAGTATGGTCCCAATCGGAAATACATTAAGATCTGCAGCAATGGTTGAATACAAGTCCCTTTTAACCTTTACGCCCGAATAAGTAATACCATACTCAGGGTCATTCGCGTATTTCCCTGTCGATTCCACTCCAGCTGTGTAACCTGTTGCTGTAACCGTTACTTTTGGATATTCCGACCAATTAAAAGCATCCTCTAATTTTGGTGGATTTCCCTTAACAGATGCACTCGATGAAATTTGCGTTTTTATAGTGTCAATATGATTTAACGATTTTAATGAAATATCTAAAGATTTATAACTATTATTATGATAAGTCCTGTTGTCCGCTTGGTTGTTATTTTGAGCAGCTTGTCCATTAGAGATGTCCTCTGTTTCTAGATCTGCTGTTGCTGCCTTCGCTTTAATGCCAGAAAGTGTTTGAAAGGTTGTCACTACTGCTAGACAAAAAAGTACACTCATTAATACTCGTTTTACTGTTTTATTCATTTTCATGTTTTCTTCACTCCTCCCAAATCTATTACTTTCCCAATCTCATTTAAAATATTCATCGGAAGTGAAAAAAACATAAAATTCTAATGAATTTAAATAATCTGTTTAATTTTTATAAATAAAAAAGCCATTACAAAGGTAAAGGCTTAAAACATTCGATATCCTTTTTTTCGCAATGTTTTCATTGTAATACCTGCAACAATTGCACCAATAAATCCACATATTAATATAATAATATCGGATGGATGCAGAGATGTTAATTTAACACCTAGCTTATGAAAGGCATTACTCGTATCGGTAAAATAATCAATAAAACGAACATCATCAATAATTAATAAGGCAATAATCGGGTAGATAAAGGACATTAACCATGTCATTCGCAATAGCATATTTAAAATAAAGCCAATTCCAAAAAATAATACGAAAAACAATAGCATGGAAATAATCAAAACCGGAATCGTCATTGGCATCTATAACACCTCCTACACTAGCAATGCACACTAAAATAAAGTGTACTAAATAGATGTATTGTGAGTCAATGAAGAAGATTTGAACAATTTATCAGAAATGCGGAAGTTCATTGAACTCAATCTACGACTGAGTCATATTTGAATGGTAATTTCACTGAGACTTAAATAAAAAGAGTACCACCTTCATGGTACTCTCCAAAAACTTGTATAGATGCTAATTTTTTTTGCCCGTTCCACTGCAGCACGGGCATGTTTCAGACCCGCCTAACAATAACTGAAAGTATCCTTTTCCTGAACAGTAAGTACAATTATCAGTATCTGGAGCCGATGTTTTCCTCTTCATTGTATATCCACTCCTTTTTAAATTTTCTGATAATATATCATCTTTTTACCTAAACAGTAAACACTTAATTTCTGTAATGTAAGCGAATACAAGTACTGTTTTTTCACTCATACACATCCAATCTCTAATTTTCTAAATATTTTAAAAACAAAAAAAGAAGCCGGTAGGTTCCACCGACTTTAGCTAATTAAAATAATTTAAATTTACCTTTTTTTAATACAAGTGAGGTGCCCCCTACCATAAATAACGCACGGTTATCGACAACTTTTTTCATAATAGAAGCACTAGATCCTTTTATTTTCTTACCGAAAACAACACCAATTGCATCATCCTCACCGAGAGAACATACCGTACCCTTATCATCAAAAACAAATGATTCTAAATTATCTTGACCATGTACAAGCTTCACAAGGTTTTTGGCACATACTTCTCCTTGCTGCATAGCGATTTGCGCAGTAGGCGGATATGGGCGATTACTTTCTTGATTGATAATAAGGGAGCAATCACCAATAACAAAAACATTATCTTTATCCGGTATGCGTAAATCATGGTTAACTTTTACACGTCCACGCATATTCTCAATCCCTGATTTCTCAATAATGCAATTGCCTCGAACACCGGCAGACCAAATTACAGTTCCACATTTTATTTCCTGCAGTTGATCTTCCCCTTTTTTACATATTAGGACGCTGTCCTCCTTCACTTGTTGAACAATGGTTCCTGGATAAAACTCAACGCCTTTGCTCTCTAGAAGAGATGTCGCATAATTTACTAAATCACGATCAAATTGTGGCAATACCATCGGAGATGCATCCACACAGACTAACCGAACTTTTGAACGTTCCACATCATATTCCTTACAAAGTTCTGGTATTCGGTTGGTAAGTTCACCTAAAAATTCAATTCCTGTAAATCCAGCACCAGCTACAACGATGGTTAATCTGTCATCGTTTTTTTCATTTTCATTGTGATATGTTGCGAATTGATATTCAATATGTTCTCGAATTTGACGGGCAGCATTTACATTTGTAATAGCATAAGCATATTTTTCAAGTCCTTGAATACCGAAAGTTTCAGAATCTGAACCCAACGCGATGACTAGATAGTCATAATCGATTTCTCCATTATCTAAAATAACTTGCTGTTTATCAAATTTAATTTCTTCCACCGTAGCCTTAACAAATTGCACCTTATTGCGCTGAATTACTTTATTTATATTATAGCGAACACGATCGTGATGTAGAGTTCCTGCAGATGCTTCGTGTAACCAGGTTGTTTCATAATGATACTCATTTTTATTTACAAGAATAATTTCAGCCTCATTGCCTCCAATTAGTTTTTGGAGACGAGTGACGGTCATTAATCCGCCATATCCTGCACCTAGAACAACGATTTTGGGCTTTCTCACTTGTATCACTTCCACCTTTTTATTTATTTAGTGATGATAATAAGTTTTTCCATCCATATATAAGCAATTTACAATTCAGTTTGTGAATCTTTTCACTAATCCGCACATATCCATTATAATAGGCAAATAAAATGTCACAAAAAATTAACATAATTCCCTATTTAATGATATGTCTTTTACCCTTGTTTTTCAATATCTATTTAGGAATAGGGAAACTTGGGAAAATTCTAAAAACATCGTCCGAAAATTCATGTTATCTTAGATTTCGTGGTACTGGACGGGATGTGATATGATAAATAGGAATAAATGTATTATTGGAGGGGTTCTTTTGAGAGAGGATCAAAAAGTTTATGATATAACCATTATCGGAGGAGGCCCAACAGGATTGTTTACAGCCTTTTATGGTGGTATGCGCCAAACAAGCGTTAAGATAATAGAAAGCTTACCACAACTAGGCGGACAACTTTCAACCCTCTATCCTGAAAAATATATTTATGATGTTGCAGGTTTTCCTAAAGTGAAAGCCCAAGATCTAGTCGAAAATTTAAAAGAGCAGATTGCGATGTTTTCTCCTACTATTTGTCTCGATCAAGCCGTTAACGAGTTGGAAAAATTAGATGATGGAACTTTTAAACTTATAACGGACAAAGAAATCCATTATTCCAAAACAGTTATTATAACTGCTGGCGTAGGTGCCTTTCAGCCTCGACGTCTCGAATTGGATAATGCCATGCAATATGAGGGGAAAAATCTTCATTATTTTGTTAATGATATGAATCAATTTGCTGGCAAAAAAGTCGCTATCCTTGGTGGAGGAGATTCTGCAGTTGATTGGGCCTTAATGTTAGAACCGATTGCGGAGAAGGTAACACTTATCCATCGCAGAGATAAATTCCGCGCACATGAACATAGCGTGGCAACGCTTCAGGCTTCGAAAGTAGAAATTAAAACTCCTTTCGTTCCAGTTGAATTAATTGGAGATGAAAAAGAAGCAAAACAATTAGTACTAGAAGAAGTAAAAGGGGATAGAAAAGAAGTCGTTGATTTTGACGATTTGATTGTTAATTACGGATTTATTTCCTCCCTTGGTCCGATTAAAAATTGGGGCTTAGAAATCGAGAAAAACTCAATCGTTGTAAATTCAAAATTAGAGACAAATATACCTGGAATTTACGCTGCAGGTGATGTTTGTACATTTGAAGGAAAAATCAAACTAATTGCTACAGGTTTTGGTGAGGCTCCCACAGCCGTAAGCAATGCGAAGGCATTCATCGATCCAAAATCTCGTTTGCAGCCAATGCACAGTACATCACTATTTACGTAATTAAGTATTAAAATTAAGAAAAGCTCCAGCCCTTGCTAATAGGCGCTGGAGCTAGACAGAAAACTATATTGCAATATAAGCTACTCTATAAAAATTTTATATTTTCTTATTTTGAAAGTAAAACGCTGCTGATTATGCAAATCAACAGCGTTTTTTATTAACAAGATTCCGGAGTACCAGCGTTAGTAGCCGTCTTAAAAGATGAACCGCAGCCACAGGTAACCAGTGCGTTAGGATTGTCGATTGTAAATCCTCCGCCCATTAACGAATTTTTGTAGTCAATCTTCGTGCCTTTTAATAGAGGAGCGCTTTCTGAATCAACTAAGATGGATATACCATATTGTTCGTCTTCGTGGTCTCCTTCTTTTTTCTCATGATCAAATCCCATCCCATAAGAAAGACCGCTGCAGCCTCCGCCATTAATAGAAATTCGCAAAAATGCTCCTTCTTCCTCATTATGTTTCATCATATCTTTTACTTGATCTGCAGCCGATTGAGATAAAGTGATAATTTCGCTCAATTTGTAGCACCTCCATTTTTCATTCAAACGTATATTTATCATCATATAATATGCTCATTTGATGTAACTTTCCTTTATTATATACCCTTTAAAAACTTCCCTCAACTATCTGGACTTGAGTTAAAGCAAGTTAGATTAATATTCCATTTTTCCGTTTTACCTTTATAATAAGTATATAGACATACTTCTAATGTCACAGAAATCTATTTAGGGTGCTGATTATAATGGACCATTTATCACCTTTTTATGAAAAGCATATTGAATGTCTTTTATGCAAGAATGAATTCACCTCTTTAAAAATACGCTCTAGCTTTGTGAAAGTCGAATCCTATGATAAGGATTTCTGCCCTAACTATAAGGCAAAGGAAATAAGTCCTGTATTATACAATATTTATGTTTGCCCGCATTGTGGATTTTCTTTTTCCGATGAATTTTCGAAATATATTATTCCGGTTATTAAGGCAGAACTGATTGAAAAGGTAACAAAGCATTGGAAGCCTCAAGATTTCGGACAAAAACGCTCCATTCAACAAGCAATCAATGCATATAAGCTTGCCTCCTATTGTGCGGTAATTAAAAAAGAGAAGAAGGTTACATTGGCTGGTTTATTTCTAAGAATTGCATGGCTTTATCGCATGAAAGGAGAAGAGGAAGAACAACGTTTTCTCCAAATGGCTGTTCAAGAATATATCAATTCCTATCACAATGATGATTTCAGAAGTTCACAGATGACAGAATTAAAAATGCTATATTTGATTGCAGAGTTATTACGAAGAACTGGAGCATACAAAGAAGCGGTCTTTTACTTCTCGAAGGTTATTGAGAAGCAAGCATCCGTTTCCGAAAGAACCATTATAGAAATGGCTCGAGATCAATGGAATGAATTGCGTAAAGTCATGAATTAAAAAAAACGAAAGGGGCTTGCCCATCGGTGTACGGATAAGTGTAAATTCACCTTCGTTGTCTTGGACTGAGATAAAGATTTATATAATAAAGTATTTTTACCTTCTTTTCAAAGTAAAAAGGAACAGATTTCTGTTCCTTTTTAATACATTGGATTTTCTTCCAAATATTTATAAATATTTTCCACTAGTTCTTCAGCAGTATCACCTTTCACATACTCACCGTTCACTAATGCAAACATAGCTTCTCCACATATATCACAAAAATCTAGACAGCTGTACTCTACAATATCCAGATTTGGGTCTTCTTCCAATATTTCTAAAGCTTTATATGAACCACTTGCTAAGTTGCTTGCACAAAACTCAATTATTGGGTTCAAGATAATCACCTTTCTACCAATCATTATCCTACTTCATTTCCGGTTTAACGTCAATGAAACCGTATTAGGATAATAACCCTACAAAAAAGAGGATCCCCTATTAGAGTCCTCAAAATTCTAGTTTTATTCTGCTTGACTATACCCATATTTTTCTAATTCTTTGTAAATATCCTTTAGCCTTGGATTTCCTTCTCCAACAATATTCCCTTCTAATGTCACTACAGGATAGAACATATCCTCTTCAATCACTCTTTCCGCGAACTGTGAAAGCTCTTCTTCATTCGGAGGATTAAAGATATCTACATGTATAATATCAAAAGGTTGATTCGGATATTTTCTAGATATTGCCGCATGCAGCCATTCAAAGGTTTCTTGCGATGACGGTAAATTTACACAGCTTGCACATAATTGCTCCGCACCATAAACCACGATTTTTACTTGTTTTTTCACTTTTTTTCTCCCCTTCTTTTTTATTTTACACAAGATTTTAGGAAAAGGAAGAAGAAATCATTTTAAAACATGCGAATTCGATAATAGATTTTTTTACTTGAACTTATTATAATAAGATTATGGAAAGGAGTCGATTTCAAATGTCTCAAGAAACTATTTTTGACCAAGTTCAAGAAGTATTAGATAAATTGCGTCCATTTTTATTACGTGATGGCGGTGACTGTGAATTAGTTGATGTGGAGGATGGCATTGTAAAACTCCGCTTACTTGGCGCATGCGGAACATGTCCAAGCTCCACCATTACGTTAAAAGCCGGTATTGAACGTGCTCTTTTTGAAGAAGTTCCTGGTGTAGTGGAAGTAGAGCAAGTATTCTAATAGTAATGCGAGAGCAAGCGCTGGAGCTGATAAAAAAAGCGATTCCTTTTGGGATCGCTTTTTTATGTAGAGATATTAAACCAATTAATTTCAGGAATATTCCATATACTTGGATCTCTACCCATTAGACGATAAAAAGTTCCTAAGAAGCTTTCATATTCTGTAGAATCCCTTTTATATTTATGAAGGCGTTCTTCCAATTGTTTATGCTGCTTTTCGGAGTTTGTTAAGTAATATTGTTCAACGCATTCAAAATAATGCAGTGGAAATAAAAGCCTTGCAAATATTAATCGCCATGAAAAATTTGATAATGGTGTAACACCTTGGTAATCCTCCAAGAAAGTTTGCACATCCGGTAAAAATGATTTGCTTTTTTTAAAGTACTGATGGCGTATCCATTCAGCAATGTCTCTGCTGGCGTGGTCAAATACCCAATCAAATGGATTTCTAATCCACATTCGGTTTCCCCACACTTCATTATTAAACCGTTCATGACAAACGGTACCCGCGTCGATATCAAACGTTTCCTCGTCTAATTCGGTATCCACCAGATACTGAATGGCGTTTTCACACATTCCCATATAATATGGAAAGGTCTCGACAAACATATGATCAAACTCATTATTCGGATTTTCTTGCACGACCTGATACCATACCTTTTCCAATTGTTCCAGTCTCTTCTCCCAATATATTTTCCATTGACCAATGCTGCTCGTATGTTGAATTTGCACCTCTATTGAACGCCCACGTCGATGAAACTTTGCCAATTTTCTTCCCAAATTTCTTTTGGAAGGTACTCTCGTATATGCATTTAATAATAGAACATAATCTTCCTCTTGATGTGTAATGAGAAATTTCTGATCCTTCGAAGCGCAAAATGTCGAGACATTTCGATCTCCTTGACGGGAAAGATGTTCTGCCATTAAATATAATTCCACAAGGACATCTTCCTTCATGTGGGTTACAGGGACCAGAGTATATAATTTTCCTTCTTTTAGATATCTAAAATATTTCCCATCTAGGAAAGAAGTTTCCGGCTCAATCTGAAAATATTGCTTTAATATCTCAACCGACACTCTAACACCCCTTTCAAGGAATAATAATATCAGAAGAATATTGCATATAACCGTATTCAATCATATATATGAAGTAATTCCTTTAATTATCACGTTGTATATTACAAGGAATAGAATGATAAATTTTTCTTTTCACCTTGTAAATGAACCATTTTAGGGAAGAATGAGGAATATAAAAAAGAGAAAAAGGTGAACAATATGGACAATAATCAAGCAATGAGTGTATCCGAAACAACAGCAAGACTTTGGCTTAAAAAACGAGGAGTTGAGATTGAAGATATTGCGGAGCTTGTTTTGTTTTTACAGCAAAAATATCACCCTAATTTAAAGATAGAGGAATGTATAGAAAATGTAGATCGTGTAATTTCAAAGCGCGAGGTACAAAATGCAATCTTGACTGGTATTCAGTTAGATATGTTAGCAGAAAGAGGACTTTTAGATGAACCGTTGCAGTCCATCATTGCAGTAGACGAGAGCCTTTATGGAGTGGATGAAATTCTCGCCTTTTCTATTGTCAATGTGTATGGCTCTATCGGCTTTACGAATTATGGCTATATTGATAAGTTAAAACCAGGAATACTAAAGAAATTAAATGACCATTCAAGTGGGGATTGCCATACCTTTTTAGATGACATTGTTGGAGCGATTGCTGCCGCAGCTTCCAGTCGGTTAGCACATCACGCTGAAAATGATTAAGGGCGTGTGTAAATACACGCCCTGTTTTTTATAAAACCCATTCGGATAAAGAATTTAATGAATACGTAGGTTGAATTTCTTTTTCTTTTAGTTGTTCCTTTGTTGTTACACCCGTATGCACTAATAATGTATCCATCCCGCTGCGTATTCCAGCCAGAATATCCGTATCATAAAAATCCCCGACCATTAGCGTTTCTTCTTTGTTGGTTCCTAAAAAGGCCAACGCTTGCTCCATGATAATAGGTTCTGGCTTACCAATGAAGATAGGGTTTGTTTGGGTGGACACTGTAATGACTGATGTTATTGATCCATTACCAGGTAAAAAACCTCTTTCTGTTGGAAGTGCAATATCGGCATTTGTAGAGATGAAAGTAGCCCCACTTCTTACCGCAAGACAAGCAAGTGCTAATTTTTCATAATTAATTTCACGATCAATTCCAACAACCACGAAGTCTGGCTGTTCATCCTTAAAATGAAATCCTTTCTTCTGTAAAGCATCCCGTATTCCCTCTTCTCCTATCATATAAACAGAGCCCTGCGGTTTTAAATCATACATGTATTGGGCAGTTGCCATGGAAGTTGTAAACACTTGAGTTGGAGTTGCAGGAATTTCAAAATCATTAAGCTTTTTCGCAACCTGTTCTGGTGTTCTGGAAGAATTATTGGTTACAAATAAATAGGGAATTCCTTTTTTTATTTAATCGTTGAATAAAATCAGCTGCGGCTTCAATTTTTTCCGTTCCCCGATACATCGTTCCATCTAAGTCAATTAAATATCCTTGATATTCTTTCATTATGCTATCTCCTTTATCAGTACAAATAAACGTGCATTCTCACGGTTTTTTTGTTTCTGTATTTTATATAATTGCCATTTACAATAAGAAAAACGCTTTCTTTATGAAAGCGCTTGTTTAGCTTTTAAAGGCCGAAACAGGGCCTAACTCATTTGTTAAGTAATCTCTTACTCGTTTTGGAAATTCATTTAAAGAAGGTGTACAGTCCTTCAATGTTTCAAGCAATTCGCTATGATTAACATTTAAATATTGCTGTACAAGTACTTTTCTATATAGAATAATCTTTAATAAACTTTTAGACATTTCATCCGTTATTACTTTTTCATCCGTTAAAATATCGACAATATCCTCATAACTTCCTGGATCGCGCATAATAAATCCATCTATGATTGCATTCCCTACATCCAGAATAGATTCAATAAGCATATGTGCTATTCGTTCCAATGCAATTTCTGCTAATTGATCTTCCCAATTATTATTGGATTGAAGTATTGTTAATTTGTTCTCAAAGTATTGCAATGTTTCCTCTATTTTATCTCGGTCTACAAAATACATATACATACACCCTTCCGTTTTCCACTTCATCCATATTATATTTTAACACAATAATAATAGGATATCTTGCCTCGTATTATTTAAGTTTGAATACCTCATAATAAACCCATAAGAAAAGCCTCCAGATTGCGGAGACTATTTTCAAACTCTCTGTGCAACAAAATACGCACAGCCAAAGTTGCAATATTCATACAAGTATTCTGTTAGTACACTTATTTTAGTATCAAAAGTCGCTTTCGGATTATCGTCTGCAAAAAAGCCCTTAAGTCTCAACTGGCCGTAACCCCAATCCCCTACTATATAATCGTATTTAGTTAAAATATCACTGTAGCGGGTGCGAAACGCCTCTTCATTAAAGCCATCGCGAAAATCTTTTATTATTTCATAACAAAAATTATTAATACATATCAATATGGGTCACCTCATCCTTTTGCTTTAGCCATTTTCAATATTTACCAAAAAAATTCCGATCCTTATACCATTAGAATCGAATATAAATATCTCACTATATAATTAAATTATAACTAATTCCCCATCAATTACTAAGAGAAAAATAAAAAAACGTGCACACCATATTCATTAAGGGGGTGCTACTTATGGACAAAAAATTGATCACTACAACCATGCTTAGCTTAGCGCTGCTTGCCGCTTGCAGTAATAATAATAATAATGGAAAAAATGTTGCAGAAAATCCTGCAGTGTATAAAAAATCGGGAAACACGGTTAATAAATACGAACGTGTGGATATGAACAATAAAGGTCTCGAAAAAACGAGTGCAGATAAACAAAATGAATTTGGATATGTCCGTCATGTTAAAAGTCCAGTTCCCGGCCAAAATATTAAATATCAAGACATTTATACGATTAATCGGGAAAAAGTGGCTGATACCATTAGTAAGATTGCGGTAACCAACCCAAAAGTACATGATGCAGCAACACTGGTAACAGATGAAGAAGTTCTAATTTCCTATAGAACAGACGCCAAATCTAAAGAGGACAGAAATAACGTGGCAGATCAAGTGAAGAAAACTGCCTTCTCAGTAGTACCTCGTTGGTATCATGTTTATGTTACAGATAACCCAACACTAAAGCAATATGTTGAGAATATTTCCTATATGAAATCCAGTGATGCTAATAAGGAGAGGGTTATTAGACAAACTATAAAAATGATGTTAGATAGTTCCCCACAGGGCCATAAAATGAGTACTGGAGAAAATGAAAACGGAGAAACAAAAGATATAAATAATGGTAATATGGAAAACAAAGATGATCTCCATGAACAGCATGATAATGGAAACCTGTAATCTTTAACTGCGTCTTATTAGACGCAGTTTTTCATGATATTTAACATTATTATTATGCCCTTCCATTATTTGATATAAATGAAAAATAGCCTCCGACACAAACTATGTTTAGGATTTGAAACAAGGAGGCAAAACCGTTGCGCATTTTTATAAGTTTTCTTATATTTTTCTTGTTATTTGCTTCTCCAGATACCACCTTTGGAAAAGAAGTATCCGAAGAAGAAGCATACCAAAAAAGAATGGATCTTTATAAACGAGTAGAGCTAACTACACAAATTCCTTGGTATTACATCGCAGCTGTTGATCATTATGAAAGAAGCATCAGATATGCAAGAAAGGATATTCCAAAACCTAGCGGTGTTACCGGTATATATATCAAACCAGTTCAATGGGCAGGTTGGTTAAATCCTAATCAAACAGACCCATCCCCACTTTCTGTTGAACTTTTTAATGGATTTGGAGTGGACGGCAATGGTGATGGGAAAGCAAATTTGAACGATGATGAAGATATTATTTATACCTTTGCTAACCATATTTTGAAATATGGAGTAGATGAGGATCATTTTCGAATTGCCTTATGGGATTATTATAAGAGAGATAAAGCAGTAGGCTTAATTATGGAGAAAGCAAAATTATATAGACATTTTGGAAAGTTAGATTTAAATGACAAATCTTTTCCAATTCCACTCCGTTTTAATTACAGTTATCGTGATACATGGGGCGACCGTCGCGGCTGGGGTGGAAGGCGTATCCATGAAGGAACAGATATTTTCGCCGGATATGGCGTTCCAGTTCGATCTACCTGTTACGGAATTGTCGAAATGAAGGGTTGGAATAAGTTTGGCGGATGGAGAGTTGGAATTCGCGATATAAATAATACGTATCATTATTTTGCGCATTTAAATGGGTATGCAAAGGATTTACATGTTGGACAAATAGTGGAGCCAGGAACGCTGATAGGAAGTGTAGGTAGCACTGGTTATGGACCACCTGGTACTTCCGGTAAATTCCCGCCGCATCTCCATTACGGAATGTATAAAGATAACGGGTATGGTGAATGGTCATTTGATCCTTATCCACTTTTAAGACAATGGGAAAGGTCAGATAGGAGAAAGAAGTAAGGCTAAGACAAAATACAATTCGCATCATTTAGTTATCAAAATGTAAATAAACGGACATAAGAAACGTGCAGTAAACCATTTACTGTGCGTTTTCTCTAGTTTTATTTTTAGGGATTTCATGTAAAAAATTCCATGTTTACAAGGGTTATTTTCATATTCCTCAACAAAAAAACGGACTCCAAATTATATGCATTGAAGTCCAATTTTATAGTGTTATTGTTTTGTACCTCTGAACCAAATCAGCTAAGCTTTATTATTTTTGTGGCGGTAATTGTATGGTTGGAGTGGATGATCCGCCATTATAATATTGCGGTGGATCCCAAGGGATAACTCCATTGAAGAGAGGAATTTTTTGCTTATATGGACTCTCCTTTGTATCAAATGGAATAATAGTTTGTACGTTGACGGTAAATTGAATATAGACATCCGCCGAAATGTGATTAATACCTACCTGCTTATAATGAGAAACTAAATCTGCTTGCACATCCCCAATTACTTGGAGCTTAATAGGAATCTTGGGACCTAGGTTTCCTAATAAAGCATTATCTGTTGCACGTCCGATTGGAATCGAATATACGAGTCCCTCTGAATCATGAGTAATTCCATATTTTGAAAATGCCTCTGTAATCCCTTCTTCATGCCCATTAAGTACAGATTGGATAATATCCTGAGCTTTTGCCTCGACTTTATTACTAATTGCGGGATTAGTAATAAAATAATTATTTTCCTTATTTGTAACCACAATATTATCAGGGTCTATTTCATCCTGTATTTGCCTTTTTGCATAGTTTACTGCTTCTTCTGCAATTTTTCGATTTTGACTTTCTGCATATTTTATCAAGGTTGGTGCAAGGCCTTTATTCACAATCCAAATACCTAAAACAGTGGATAATATAAAAAATACAAATGTCAAAAGTAAGACATATCGTAACGGCAAAGGACCTCCTCGCCGGGGTTTACGAGCTCGAAATTTAGCCAAAAAAATCCCCCCTTACAAGCTATGTGTATGCTTGTTTGGGGGATAAAATTATTAATGTTTTATATCATTTTTAAAAGTGCATCTTTACCAATCATTCCAACTTGTATTCCAAGATTTTCAGCTTCCCATGTGATGGACTCGAGTGGAGCATTTAATAATTCTTCTATCGTTTTCACTCCAACCGCTCTTCCAGCAACAATTTTACGATCCTTAAGGCGATTATTTAAAAGTGATACATCTAATGCGCCACACATAATATACCCTTTATCATTAGAAACGGTTAGAAGTGTTGTTTTAGGAAGTTTTACAGATGTTGCGATAAATGTATGACCACCAATTTCTACTGGTGTTATCGTAACCAAATTATTCGCGCTCCTTTACTGAAAAAATCTTATAAGTTAACCATATTAACATCTGTATGTAAAGGACAATAATTGGTTGCATGGCTATCTTATATTTCTCCAAACTCCTTTTGTAATTTCCACGTCATTACATCACGGATAAATTCCGGCATAAAGTACTGTTTCTTTGCATTCAAAAGAATAGGAAACAAATGTCCAAAAGTATACATATCCACGGTTCCTAATTTATATATTTGCCCCTCTTCCAAAGGTTGATTGTTTATATAAAAAACATCATTATCCAAATGGATATTGTGATAGACAAAATTCCCGAGAACTTTTCCTCTAAAACCTAATCCCTTTAACTCGAATGGCGGCCACTTAGGGTCTAAAGTCTGATGCAAAATCTCTTTTAATTCTGTACCGGATAGTTCAATTAGACAAGGATTTATCGGATGTGGAAGAATAGAATGAATATCATATCTTGTTACGGTGCCTTTATTTAAATCTCCAAGAAGAAGGCCTGCATTAATAAGAGCACAATCCGAATGGCACCATTCATTGATTGCTTCGCATAACATTTTTGGTAATGGAGATGGCTCAAACCATTGGGTATGCAGATCTTCAGGGATATCAACAAGAAATGTCTCTAATATTTTTTTCCCTTTTTCATGTAATAAGGATACTTCAAACAGCTCATCAGCGGGTGATGGCAAATATTTAGTTTCAAATAACCTTGCTTTCTTAGTTAATATTTTTTTTCTTTCTGTATCCAGTTCCAAGGTTACCGCTCCAACATAATTTCCATGCTTGCCTGCTGCTGCTAACAATGTTTGGGCAATAACCTTCCCTTTAGGAAGTACATGATGTGTATGACCTCCTAATATAACGTCTATTTCCGGATGAAGAATCGCAATCTTTTCATCATCGTGAATGCCTAAGTGGGATAAAACAATTATAATGTCTGCTTCTTGTTTTAGAGATTGTAATTCCTTTGCCAACTCTGGAATTGGTTCTGTTAATTGCCAGCCAAGTATTTCATATAATTTTCTAAAATAAGCAGTTACAGCGACAACCCCGATTTTTATTCCGTTTTTCGTATTATATATTTTCGAAGGAATTGCCCATTCCGGTCTTTTTCCCGACCGGTCAAATAAATTAGCAATAAGCACATCAAATGCCGCATCCTCATAGAGTGTATCTAATTCATCATGCGCTAAAGTAATCCCTTCATTATTGCCAATGGTTACAGCTGTATAATCCAATTCGTTCAATAGCCTGACATTTCCTTTTCCAAGCGTACCTTCCGTATACGGATGCCAGCGGTCTGCATGATCCCCGATATCGAACAGAAAAAAATTCTCATCTGCTTTATACCCATAAAGCTTTCTTTCCTTATTTAGGAAAGAACTTATTTTCGGCCAGTTTTCAAAATGACTATGAATATCATTTGTATGATAAATATGGACTTGTTCAATCATTTACATACTCCTTAAAACAAATCTAATTGACGAGGCGCCAATAATCCTTCGTATTCCACACCTAACAGCTCCATAAATTGCTTCGCATTATCTGCCGCATCTCCGCCGGAATTATTGTTAAAAATAATATAAACATCCTTAGATTGCTCCGTTAAAACCAGAACTTTTTCCTTCCAATCCATCAATTCTTCTTGATTATAACGGTATAAATAGCGAACTTCACGCCAGTCCCCCTGCTTCGGTCTTTTCCATCCGTACACATTTCTTCCATGAAAACGTACAAGTGTTTTATCAGGTTGGCTGGCAGTTAATATAGTGGGGATAGAACCATTACCTGCCTGAGGTTCATCACAAATACTATGGATCCATCCTTCTTCTTTCATAAAGTGAAGGGTGCCATCTTTATATTGCGGAGTAAACCATGATTGATGGCGAAATTCGAGAGCTAAAGGGATTTCACCCATCAATTGTTTACAATATCGCAAATAATTTACATTTGCTTTTGTACATTCGAACCACGGCGGGAATTGGAATAGCACCATAGCCAGCTTTTTAGACTTTTGATACGGAATGAGCGATTGTATAAACGCTTGAAACATTTCCTCTTTTGTCTGATAAGGTATGGAGCCTCTTTCGTGCCCAGTCATGCCTTGATAGGCTTTTACGATAAATTGAAAGGTGCTTGGTGTATCCTCTACCCATTTCATCGCATTCTTTTCTGGTTGGATGGCATAAAAAGAGGCATCGACCTCAACTATAGGAAAATGACCGGCGTATTCTCTTAATTTGTTTTTTGGGGCTACACCATTCTTATAGAGAGATTCATGATCCCCCCAACCAGCAAGACCAATGTATATCATAAAATCACCTGCAATTCTTAGAAACCATTTTATCATATTAAAGGATAAAAAAACTCGCCGGAGCTATTGTTTAAGCGAGTTTGCCTTTCTATTAATCAATAGAACCTTGCATTTCGAATTTAATTATTTACATACTACTTAACATTTAATAATTGGAGAAAAGCTATATAAAGAATCAACATGCATTATAGATTCCTCGTAATCGATAGTTTTCTTTAAATCAATATTTGTATGTATATCTAAAGAAATATAGTTAGTATTATCAATATCTTTTTTTAATTCCATTGTTCGAAAATAAAAAACTTATTACATCATAAAATATCGATTTAATAATACACCTTTATGAAATGCCATTATCCCATAAAAAATTATTTTAAACCTATACAATCCGCTCAAGTGAAAACAATATTTATCCTACGGTGTGAAGGGAAAATCATGCTGTCCATCTTCCTTAAATCAGAGCTAAATTAAAAAATACGTATCCGAGCGACTTGGACACACAAGTGTTAAAGTCACTGCAGATACGTATTTGCCTATTACTGAAAAGATTGAAAACGGCTTTAGATCTATATTCTCGTTATATCAAATGGTGAGCAATCCACCAATATACGCTTTAAAAATCGCATATATCAAGGTTTAGCCAATGCTACCTTCCATTTCGAATTTGATAAGGCGGTTCATTTCTACCGCATATTCCATAGGAAGTTCTTTTGTAAATGGCTCGATAAAGCCCATAACAATCATTTCTGTTGCTTCTTGTTCTGATACACCACGGCTCATAAGATAGAAGAGTTGTTCTTCTGATACTTTTGATACCTTAGCTTCATGCTCTAATGAGATATTATCGTTTAATATTTCATTATATGGAATAGTGTCAGAAGTAGATTGATTATCCATAATTAAAGTATCACATTCAATATTTGCTCTTGCTCCATCTGCCTTACGTCCGAAATGAACAATCCCACGATACGTTACTTTTCCTCCGTGTTTTGAGATTGATTTAGACACGATAGTAGAAGAAGTATTAGGGGCTAAGTGCATCATTTTCGCACCCGCATCTTGGTGTTGGCCTTTCCCTGCGATTGCAATAGAAAGAGTCATACCACGAGCACCCTCTCCTTTTAAAATAACGGCAGGATACTTCATTGTTAATTTCGAACCGATGTTACCGTCAATCCATTCCATTGTAGCATTTTCTTCGCATACAGCGCGTTTAGTAACTAAGTTATAAACGTTATTTGCCCAGTTTTGAATGGTTGTATAACGGCAATAAGCATTTTTCTTAATAATAATTTCCACTACGGCACTATGAAGAGAATTAGTTGTATAAACTGGTGCTGTACATCCTTCAACATAATGAACATGTGCACCCTCATCTACAATAATTAATGTACGTTCAAATTGTCCCATATTCTCCGAGTTAATACGGAAATATGCTTGCAACGGAGTTTCAACCTTTACGCCTTTTGGAACATAAATAAATGATCCTCCTGACCAAACAGCTGAGTTAAGTGCAGCAAATTTGTTATCTGTCGGCGGAATTACTGTAGCCCAATGTTCACGGAAAATATCCTCATTTTCACGTAAAGCAGAATCTGTATCCTTGAAGATAATACCCATTTTTTCAAGGTCTTCCTTCATATTATGGTAAACAACCTCAGATTCATATTGTGCAGAAACCCCTGCCAAATATTTTTGCTCTGCTTCAGGAATTCCTAATTTATCAAAGGTATTTTTGATTTCCTCGGGTACTTCATCCCAAGTGCGTCCTTGTGCTTCTGATGGTTTTACATAATAAGTAATTTCATCAAAGTTTAATCCAGATAGGTCGCCGCCCCATTGTGGCATTGGTTTATTATAGAAATGTTCCAATGACTTGAGACGAAAATCTAACATCCATTGTGGTTCATTCTTCATTTTAGATATTTCTTCGACAATTTCACGTGTTAGCCCACGTTTAGAGCGGAATACCGAAACATCTTTATCGTGAAAGCCATATTTATAATCGCCGATTTCAGGCATTTTCTTTGCCATTTCCATCATTCCTCCCTTACTTTATCTAGCTTCAAGTGAAATTGGCACTGCAAATTTCACCTTGCCTATCGGCTAACGGATTTTCTCCGTCTCCTCCCTACAATAAGTCAACATCAGTTGTAAATGGATGCTATTTTCACTTGTTCGTGAACTACCTTACTGTGTTTTCTTTATCTCAGTTAAAGACTACGAAATCCGTTCACCATTGTGCAAGGCACTTCCGCTTTTCGAAGTGCTACTCCTTTTCCTTGCCTAAGCCTTTTTCCATTGCCTTCCATGCCAACGTAGCACATTTTATGCGGGCTGGAAATTTTGAAACTCCTTGAAGTGCTTCCATATCACCTAAATCCATGTCACCCTCATATTCTTTTCCTTGCACCATGTCGGAAAAAATATGGGAGAGGGCTTCAGCGGTTTCTACGTCTTTTCCTTTAATCATTTGTGTCATCATTGAAGCAGATGCCATTGAAATAGAGCAGCCTTCTCCTTCAAATTTAGCATCTGTTACAATGCCATTTTCAACATTCATGGTTAAATGAATACGATCGCCACAGGTTGGGTTATTCATATCTATTGTAAGATTACCGTTTTCTAAGGTACCCTTATTTCTTGGATTTTTATAATGATCCATAATAACTCTTCGATATAATGCATCTAGATTATTAAAGGACATCGCTAAAATACTCCTTCGTTTTAACAAGACCGCGTGCAAGTCTGTCAATATCTTCTTCGGTGTTGTACAAATAAAAGCTTGCACGTGCAGTTGCGGATACATTTAACCATTTCATCAATGGTTGCGCGCAATGATGACCGGCTCGAACAGCGATACCTTCAGCATCCAATACGGTTGCAACATCATGAGGATGTACATCCTCCAAATTAAAGGTTACTAGTCCTGCACGCTTTGTTGGATCTTTAGGACCGTATACAGTAAGCCCATCTATTTCTGACAATCTGTTCAAAGCATATTCTGCTAATGCATGTTCATGCTTTGTAATATTTTCAAGACCAATTTCTTCAAGAAAGTCAATTGCTGCTCCCAAACCAATTGCACCTGCAATGATAGGGGTTCCTCCTTCAAATTTCCACGGCAATTCCTTCCATGTTGAATCATATAGATCAACAAAATCAATCATTTCTCCGCCAAATTCTACAGGCTCCATTTCTTCAAGCAACTGTTTCTTTCCATACATAACGCCAATTCCAGTCGGGCCGCACATTTTATGACCAGAAAACGCCAGAAAATCACAGTCTAAATCTTGAACATCCACCTTCATATGTGGAGCACCTTGTGCACCGTCTACTACCATATATGCATGATGTTCATGGGCGATTTTTGCAATTTCCTTAATCGGATTCATTGTACCAAGTACATTGGAAACAAGTGCAATTGCCACTATTTTTGTTTGGTCAGTTACTGTTCTTCGCATATCATCTAACAGAATCGTTCCATCTTCTTGCATGGGAACATATTTTAAAGTAGCACCTTTTCGTTTTGCTAATTGCTGCCAAGGAATGAGATTACTATGATGCTCCATGTAGGAGATCACAATTTCATCTCCTTCTTTCACATTATCATTTCCAAAGCTGCTTGCTATCATGTTAAGCGATGCCGTAGTACCGCGAGTGAATACAATCTCTTCTCTCGACGAAGCATTGATAAATTTACGTACCTTATCGCGTGCGCCTTCATATTTATCTGTTGCTCTTGTACCTAGTGTATGAACACCGCGATGAACATTTGAATTATCTAGTCGATAATATTGGTTTACAGCTTCAATGACGGAAAGTGGTTTTTGCGATGTTGCCGCACTATCTAAATAGACTAGCGGGTGTCCGTTTACTTCCTGATCGAGGATTGGAAACAGTTTACGGATCTCATTTGCATTCATTATTTAACTTTCCTTTCAATAACCTCTGTCAACTGTTTTTTAACAGCTTCAATTGGCATTTCACTTACTACAGGGGCTAGGAATCCGTGAATAATTAAGCGTTCTGCCTCTTTACGGGAAATTCCACGGCTCATTAAATAATATAATTGTACTGGATCAACACGGCCAACTGAAGCAGCATGTCCAGCCATTACATCATCTTCATCAATAAGCAGCATAGGGTTCGCATCCCCGCGAGCTTTTTCACTTAACATGAGCACGCGAGACTCTTGCTCAGCATCTGATTTTGTTGCTCCATGCTCGATTTTTCCTATACCGTTAAAAATAGAAGATGCAGCATCTTTCATAACCCCATGTTTTAAGATGAAGCCTTCTGTGTTTTTACCAAAATGAGTAATTTGTGTTGTAAAGTTTTGAATTTGCTTACCGCGTCCAACAACTACGGTTTTAGAATGAGCGATAGAGCCGTCGCCAACAAGTTTTGTTGTATTATCAGAGATAGTATTCCCATCATTCATCATGCCAAGTGCCCATTCAATGCGTGCATCACGTTTTGTAAATCCTCTGCGATTTACATAAGTTGTTACGCCTTCGGCCAGAGTATCTACGGCACCATAAGAGATTTTTGCACCATTATTTGCCACTAATTCTGTAATGATATTCACAATTCCGCTTGCTTTTTCATTTGTTGATACATAGTTTTCAACAACTGTAACAGAACTATTATCATCTGCAACCACTAGTACATGATTAAATAATGGTGCGTCCTCATGATCATGAACATAAACCGTTTGTACAGGCTCACTAATTTCAACATCCTTAGGAATATATAAAAATATTCCCCCATTCATTAGTGCAGCGTGAAGTGCTGTTAATTTGTGTTCATCTATTTTAACTGCCTCTTGCATAAAGTATTTTTGAACTAAGTCTGAATGTTCTTTAATAGCAGTTACAATATCGGTGAATATAACTCCTTTTGCTTTTAACTCGTCTGAAATAGATAAGTAAGCTGGAGTTTGATTATGTTGAATATATAGATTTTTACTTTCGTTTTCCAATTCAATTAGGGAACGAACTGCCTCTGGTAAAGCATCTAATGTTGAATATGGTTCGCTTGCCACTGCATGTTGGGCAAATTGAGTAAAGTTCCATGTTGTAATTCTAGTTTTATCAGGTCTTGGCATAGGAAGCTCTTCAGCCTTTTGGAAGGCATCAACACGAAGCTTCGTAAACCATTCTGGTTCACCCTTTTCTTGAGAAAAAGAGCGGACATAATCCTGATTAACGGATAGTTTTGTTTCTACAGTCATGTTAATCCTCCTAACCTTAAGCTTCTTGGCCAACAGTTTCGTCTTCAATACCTAATTCATGCTTAATCCAATCGTATCCTTCTGCTTCTAGGCGCTGAGCCAATTCAGGACCGCCGGATTTTACAACACGGCCTTGCATCATAACATGAACAAAGTCAGGAGTTATATAGTTAAGTAAACGTTGGTAGTGAGTGATGATTAGACAACCAAACTCACTGCTTCTCATTTCGTTGATACCTTTTGATACTACTTTCAAGGCATCGATATCTAATCCAGAGTCAATCTCATCAAGAATAGCTAGTTTTGGCTCAAGCATCATCAATTGAAGAATTTCATTGCGTTTTTTCTCTCCGCCTGAAAATCCTTCATTTAAATAACGTTGTGCCATATCCGGATCCATTTCTAGAAATTCCATTTTTTTATCCAACTCACGAATAAATTTCATCAAAGAAATTTCATTGCCTTCTCCACGACGTGCATTGATTGCAGAACGTAAAAAGTCAGCATTTGTTACCCCAGCGATTTCGCTTGGATATTGCATCGCTAAGAAAAGACCTGCACGTGCGCGCTCATCTACTTCCATTTCCAAAACATTTTCGCCATCTAAAGTGATGGAGCCTTGTGTGACTTCATATTTAGGATGACCCATTATCGCAGATGATAAAGTGGATTTACCAGTACCATTCGGACCCATGATTGCATGGATTTCTCCGCCTTTAATCTCTAAATTTACACCTTTTAAGATTTCTTTCCCTTCAATTTCAACATGAAGATCCTTAATAATTAACGTTGAACCTGCCATGATTATACCTCCGTTGTATATAAAAATTTCTACATCTCATTCTCAATCTATTCTCATTCTAATCTTATAACAAATTAAAAGTAAAAACAACCAAGAACGATGATTAAAAAATATTGTAGTATATTACTCACAACATCTAATTTACCACGTATGTTTTACGTAATCAAAAGCTCTTTTCTTGAACATTATTGTTATGTAAATTTGTAATCATAATAAGTTCGTCATTCCACTTTCGATTAAACTTCTTTTACGTAAAAAGATGGCCTAAAATTAAAGCTTACCTAGGATAGTATCTTCAATACACAAAGCCATAACCGATACAAATATAGCCACAAGAAAGCCGGCGCTAAGAATGCCGGCTTTCTTTCATTAATTTATTCCAGTAGTTAATTTACGACCAAGGTCTGCTACAATTCGTTGGGAGTTAATATATTCCCTCTCTCTTTTTTTCTCAATTTGCATCCTTACTCCATGCTTTCGCTTGTACACTTCATAACCTACACCATGTGCACTGTGCAATGCTTTTTCCATGTCAGTTGTGTACTTGATTTTAAGAGAGTTAATAATGAACCAATCCCTTCTTTTTATTTACATTTTTCATGGTAACAAGAAAAACATGATAAAACAAAGTTGATTTTCTTCCATTATCTACACTAATCACTTCTGCGGCTCCATAACAAATATTATATAGAAGGTATTCTTAAAAATTGTTCTAAATACTCCAATAAGGTGGATTGTATGCAAAAAATGCCCCGGGGCAACCCGGAGCATTAACTGATCATGTATTATTTTGCGGATACAGGTACAACTGCACCTTTCCATTCTTTTAAGATGAAGTCTTGAATTTCTTTTGAGTGTAATACGTCCACTAGCGTTTTGATTGCTTTTTTATTTTCGTCACCTTTGCGAACTGCAATTACATTCACATATGGTGAATTCTTTCCTTCAATAGCAATAGAATCTTTAAGAGGATTTAAACCTACATCAATTGCAAAGTTAGAATTAATAACTACTGCATCGCCTTCACCATGTTTATAAGCGGTTGTTAAGTATGCAGGATCATATTTATAGTCGAATTTAAGATGTTTTGGATTATCTACAATATCTTTAATAGTTGCTTTTGTTTTATCGACACCTGGCTTAAGTTTTATTAGCCCATTTGCTTCAAATAAAGATAGAATTCTTCCGTGGTCTGCTACAGAATTACTCATTAAAATTTTTGCTCCATTTGGAAGGTCTTTTAGTGATTTATATTTTTTTGAATAGATTCCCATCGGCTCAATGTGAATTCCACCAGCATTTGCAAATTTATAGCCATTGTCTTTCATTTGTTGTTCTAAATAAGGAATATGCTGAAAATAGTTTGCATCGAGTTCACCAGAATCTAATGCTTTATTTGGTATTACATAATCTGTATACTTTTCAATTTGCAAATCAATGCCTTTTTTCTTCAAAATCGGCTTTGCTTTTTCTAGAATTACAGCATGAGGTGTATTTGACGCACCTACAACTAATTTTGTAAGTTTGCTATCGCTATTACTAGATGAATTTTTCGAGCCGCATGCAGCTAGTGAAACAATTAATAAAGAAGCTATGAAAATACCTAACCATTTTTTCATTACTAAAACCTCCTAATAAATTTAACGTTTATCTAATTTTTTTGTTATAAAATCTCCAATAAATTGGATGATAAACACAATAATTAATACAAGTACTGTTGCAACAACCGTTACATTTGTACGGCCTCTTTCAAACCCATCCATATATGCAACGTTTCCTAACCCACCTGCACCTACTGCCCCGGCCATAGCCGTATATCCAACAATTGCAATGGCCGTTACCGTTATACCTGAAACAATTGCAGGCATAGATTCAGGTAATAGAACTTTAAATATAATAGTTGTAGTAGTAGCTCCCATTGATTTGGCTGCCTCTATAACACCTTTGTCAATTTCGCGGAGTCCAATTTCTACAAGTCTTGCATAAAAAGGAGCAGTACCGACAATCAGTGCTGGCAATGCAGCATCTTCTCCAATGATCGTTCCTACTATTATTTTTGTAAAAGGAATTAATAATACAATTAAAATAATAAATGGAATAGACCGGAATATATTTACAACCGCACCAATAATGGAATTGATGAAACAATTTTCCCATATGTTTCCTTTAGCTGTTAAGAATAATAATAATCCTAATATGATACCAAGAATAAATGTTGCAAGAACTGACCAAAAGGACATGTAAAGTGTTTCTTTTGTAGCGTCCCACATATCTTGCCAAACAACATCCGGAAATAATTTTTCAATCATTTGCTTGTAGCACCTCCACTCCAACCTGCTGTTCTTTCAAGTAATTTACTGCGTTATTCATTTCTGTTTCTTTCCCAACTAAATGAAGGAAAAGCGTTCCATAGGATCCATTTTGTGTTTGCGAAATAGTTCCTTGAAGAATATTCACAGTCAATGGAAACTTCCGAATTAAATCGGTAATAACAGGTTGTTCAACACCAGCGCCGATAAATGTTAGCTTTATCACTTGACCATCAGGATACTTTCGAAGTAAATGAGATACTACTTCATTTGCATCTTCTTGATCAGATACTTGGCTGACAAAGCGTTTTGTAATTTTCTGCTTAGGGTTTTTAAAGACTTCTAAAACCGGCCCTGTCTCTACTATCTTTCCATTTTCCATTACTGCAACCCGATGGCAAATTTTTCGAATGACGTGCATTTCATGTGTAATTAATACAATGGTTAGTCCCAATTGTTTATTGATATCTACTAATAAATCTAATATCGAATCCGTTGTTTGTGGGTCAAGAGCTGAAGTAGCCTCATCACAAAGAAGAACTTTCGGATTATTGGCTAAGGCACGAGCAATCCCTACTCTTTGCTTTTGTCCTCCACTTAACTGGGATGGATAGGCATTTTCTCTTCCCTCAAGCCCAACGAGCTTTATCAGCTCATCCACTCTTTTCATACGTTCGTTTTTTTTGGGACGCGGGCAATTTCTAATGGAAAAGCAATATTTTCACGAACTGTGCGAGACCATAATAGATTAAAATGCTGAAAAATCATTGCGATATCTTGTCTTGCTTTTCGTAAGGCTTTTCCCTTAATTTTTGAAATCTCCTGTCCCGCGACTTGTACTACACCAGACGTTGGAAGTTCTAACCCATTTAACATTCGGATAAGCGTACTTTTTCCAGCTCCTGAATATCCGATGACCCCGAAAATTTCCCCTTCATTAATTTGTAAATCGATATTATCAACAGCTGTTACCACTTTATTTTTAGTTTTGAAC
>Ga0224731_1019_pt1 | contig 26131 bp, 21 predicted proteins | sample IA1ulk_2_FD_161639 | JGI IMG/M metagenome (GOLD analysis project Ga0224731, IMG submission 161639) | Enriched cells from agricultural soil in Iowa, United States - IA12soil_GW_FP2(bulk) | ecosystem: Environmental > Terrestrial > Soil > Agricultural land | place: USA: Iowa | collected 2017-05-08 | reverse complement strand
GGTCAGCTCCTTAAACACTTTGAAAAAGTAGTTATATGTCGTAAAGCCCACTTGGCTGCTGATTTGTTTGACCGAATATTGATCGCTCTCCAGCAGCTTTTGGGCCGCATCGATGCGTATGCGGTTCACATATTCCGAGAAGTTGCACTGCGTCTCCTCTTTAAATAAACGGCTTAAATAAGAGGGATTGAGCCCGATGGAAGCTGCCACCATTTCCAGGTTGATATAACCTTGATACCGCTCCAATATAAAATGGATAGCCTGCGAGACATGCCGGGAATAGCTGCCTCCAGCACGCTGACGCTTCAATAAATTCAGCAAGGCGGTAAAGTAGGATTTCAGCCATTCCTCAAGCTCATCCATGCTGCCGATCCGCCCCAGATCGCGTCGCGGTGGGAGTTCGGACATGGCGGCTTCTGCTGCAGGCGTGGAAATGGACTTTTTCAGAGCTTTGTCGCCGGTTTGAAGCAGCTCGCTGACAATCATCTGCACTGCAGGCGAATGAAGCGGCTGATGGCATACAGAACCGCAGACGGAGGCGATCAACTGCTGCATCCTTTCCTGGTCCAGACTTTCCAGGGCAAGAAGCAGCTGTTTCTGTTCCTCAATGGTCAAGGCAACGCGAAGATGCTGCACGTTTGGTTTTTCTTTTGCAGCAGGCTCCTTATGGGTTACATGTTCGGATGGTATTCCATTCTCCACGGCAGGAGAGGTATCGAGCGCCTTTTCGGCCGATCTGTAGCTCGTCCCCAGCTGCATCAAGCTAGCACATGGATGCCCAAGGGCATAGACAGATTTCAAATTCAGCATCAGCTCCAGCGCATGCTGAACTTTGCCCATCCAGCGGTGCGCCTCGCTGCTGCCGGCATGTTCGCTGCGCTCCTTGAACGCAAACACGACCATCAGCCGCCCGTTCTCCACATAAGCGGCCGTCCGCTCATGAATATCTCCAAGGCTCTGCTGCATCACATCGACCGCCTGCTGCACCAGACGGTTCGTTTGGCTGTCGCTGAACGATTCCGTCAGCAGCAGGAACGGGATGATCTGCAGTGCCGCTGCCGCATAACGGACAGCACCTGGATACAAGCCTTCCAGCCCGCCCGCAACCTCAAGGCTACCTGCCCCTTCCCCGTTCTCTCTCACCAGCTCGGCAATGCGGCTTCTGATCAATACGGGTTTCATCGTGTCCGCTATTTTTTTGCTCGCCAGCCTTCCTTCCTCCACCCGGTCTTCTTCCTGTAAATCCTTAACGGCTTTGCCCAAAACGTTCAGCAGCAGCGCCTCATCAAGCCGGTGCTTGAGCAAATAGTCGACCGCCCCGTTTCGCAAGCATTCGCGGACATAATCGTAATCGTCATAACTGCTGAGCATGATCGTCTTAACCGACGGATACCGCTCACGGAGGATGCCTTGGAGCTCTACCCCGTTCATCTCCGGCATGTTCACATCGATAATGGCGATGTGGGGCTGCGACTCCTCCATCATCCCCAATGCTTCCGTCCCGCTGTATGCTTCGCCGATGAACTCGAACCCGTGCTTCTTCCAGTTGAATAACGTTCGAATGACATTGCCAATCAACGGCTCGTCGTCGATCAACAGTACTTTAAACATCATCAGACCACCTCTTCATCAGATTGATCGCTGTTACGAATTTGCGGAAAACGAATTTCTACCTTTGTATATAGTCCCGGCTCGCTGTATAAGCTCAAACCGTACGAATCGCCGAACATTCTTACGATCCGTTCGTTCGCATTGCGTACACCCATGCTGCTGAAGCGTGACGGCGTATCCTCACGTCCCGCTGCTTCAAGAAGAGCGTCGATCTGGTCCTGCGTCATGCCCCGGCCGTTGTCCGTGACTTCGATTCTCAGTTCTTGATGCTCCGCATAGACCCGAATCAGGACGAAGCCCCCTTCCCCGGATGGACCGATCCCATGCATAATTGCATTCTCGACGAGAGGCTGGAGCATCAGCTTCAGCACACGGCAATCCAGCAAAGCGTCGTCTTCGATCTGCGTGTGCACCTCGATGGGTTCCAAATATTTATATTTCACGATGGATATGTAGCTGTTCACATAGTCTAGCTCTTCGCGCAGCGTTAAAAATTCGTTGGAGTTCCCCAATAAACCCCGCATGAGCTCAATGAGCGAGCCGGAAACTTCCTCGATATTGGGCACCCCGTTCAGCTTGGCCAAGTACTTGATCGTATTCAGCGAATTGTACAAAAAATGCGGACGAATTTGCGCCTGAAGTGCGGTCAGCTCGGCCTCCCGCTTCTTCTTCTCACTTAATCGGATGCCTTCCATCAGCCGTTTCAATTCATCTACCATGCTGATGAACACGCGGTACAGCTGTCCGATTTCGTCCTTTGAGTGAATTTCCGTTCGTGGAAACGACAGATTCCCGTCCTTCACCTGCATCATCATGGATCTGAGCCGACGAATATTTATAGTGGTCCGCGAAGAAACCTGATGGGAACCGATCAGGATGACGATAAAGACGATGATTGATACCTCGGTCATCAAATTACGGATTCGCGTCGATTCGCTAAGTAACGAATCAAGCGGAATCAGTGCCAGCGTGCTCCAGCCCGTGTATTCGGAATGGCGGCTGACCACGATGTAGGACCTGCCGTTGATCTTCTGCTCCACGACGTCGTTGTCTCCGGCAAGCTTCCCTTTGATCTGGACGATTCTGTCCAGCGGAGGCGCATATGAAGACGGCACAGACTCGGATTGATACACATAGCCGTTCTGCTCATCAAGAACATACAGCATGCTGTCCGCGGTCGGTTTGACCCCGTACGTTTTTTTAATAAAGTCATAGTCCAAGTCAACCATGACGATGCCGACCGTCTCGCGGTTATAGCGAATCTCGCGGCCGACGGTAATGGCATCCGTCGTTCCTTCCGGCTTAAAATACGCATGACGCGATCCGTTGTGCAGCATATAGTTGAGCATCGGAGTACCCAGAACGCTCCGGTCCATCCAGGGACCGCCGGTAAAAAATACTTTTCCGTTCAGCCCGACGACCGCCATGCGGGAAATATAAGGCTTATATTGAATCAATCCGGATAAATACTCCGTAATCCGCTTCTGTTCCTGGAACCATTCATAACTGGGCTCTTCGTTTGGGCTCATGATCGTATTGATCACCGTGTTTTTATTGGTCACGACAACCGTGTTCAGCCGGTCAATCTCCTCGAGCATGACATTCAGTGATTCATCCGCCTGCCTGATGCTGTCCGAGACGGAAGTGACCGCATTATGCTTGATCGTCTCGCGCATATTCACATAGACGATCGCGGTGACGGAGACGATGGACAGAAATGTGATCAGGCCGAAGGCCATAAAAATTTTCCCCTGGAAACTCGTTTGCGGCCACAGCCATCTTCGCAGCATTGATAAATTCATATTATACCACCCTTATTAGTCTGCTTTAAATTTGTTTTATATAGCGTTGGACTGGCAATTTATATGCAAGCGCTTCCCAATCCTCAGAAAAAAATATCCGCTTGTTTCTTTAAGGTTACTGCTGGAAGAGATGGTAACACTTTGAACTTACGCAACAAAATGACAACTTTCCAATTGGTACGGGGCTGCTTCTTAACGGGGGAAATTTATACATATTATATAAAGGAAAATAAAAAATTGTCGAGTCAACCTGACATATTGCCAAATCAGGACCAACTGAACGAAATAGAAGCAGCTGCTTAAACGCAAAAAAAGCCGGCCGCCGAATGGCAGTGACCAGCCTATTTCAAAGTGTTATCCGCAGTAAGCTCTATCAAGAAAGATGTGAGTCTGCAGCTGGAATCCAGCCCGTCAGCCTTGCGCCGCCCTGCGGATCGTTGCTTGCCGTGAGTTCGCCTCCATGCTGCCGGATAATTCGCTGCGAGATGGTTAACCCCAGGCCGCTGCCTCCGGTCGAACGGTTTCTGGACGCTTCCCCGCGGTACAGCGGTTCGAACACGCGCTCCAGCTCTTCCGCCGTGAACCCCGGCCCGCTGTCTCGGATCATAAACGCGATTTTGCCTGCTTCCTTGTTACATCGGACATCTATCGTACCGCCTTGCGGGGTGTGCCTCACCGCATTATCCAGCAGGTTGCTCAGCGCGCGCTCCAGCAGATGCGCATCCCCGCTAACGATGCAATCGGCGGCCAGATGGCTGTTGATCACAATACTTTTATACCCTGCACTGGGACTTAAGCTGTCGATGGATTGCTGGAGCACGACCGGTAAATCGATTGGCGCCTTGTTCAATGGACGATCCCAATACTCCATTTTCGTAAAAGTAAACAGGTCTTCCACCAACCGGTCTAACTGCGCCGATTTCTCCTTGCAAACCGCCACATACTTTGAAATTTTCTCCGGCGTTTGGGCAATGCCTTGCTCCAAGCCGTCCAAATATCCCCTCAGGGCGAACAACGGAGTACGCAAATCATGCGCAACCGCGGATATGACAAAGCGCCGTTCTTCCTCCAGCTTTACCTGCTTCTGGTATGACGTTCGCAGCCCTTTAACCATCACATCAAATCCGTCCCCTACTTCAGCGATTTCCATAATTCTGGACTTCGGTAACCGCACCTCCCAATCGCCTGAAGCAATTTGCCTGGCGGCCCGGCTCATCTTCTCCAGGGGCTTGAGCAGGAACCTCCGCATCTCTACGCCAACGATGAAAAATGCGAGCAGCAATCCGGCAAACGCCGATATCATCGGAAGCGTATTGGACTTGGGCAGGTAAAGAACCACCCTTCCAAGCAAATGACCGTTCTCGATAACGGAGAACCGCTCGGTTGACCGCAAACCACCTTCACGCTCGGTTGACCGATAAATCTCCTCATCGGAATCGGATAATATGACCGCGTCCAGCTTGGTTTGACGCAGTTCGCTTTGCAGCTGGCCTTGCCAGTTCGGATCCCGCCATTGGCCCGAGCCCATCTCAATCATGTGAATGGCCTCGTTTATATCTTTCTGCAGACTTTCATCGTACGGCTGATTTGAGCCGATTTTTAGCGAATGGGTTTCCAGAAAGTTGGCTGCAACGAAAAATACCCAAGGCACGAGCGTGATCATAAATAGGCAGAGTATCGTAAATGTGCGAATGCGAAGTGTTTTCATCTTATCCTCCCTCGAAGCGATACCCTACTCCCCACACGTTGACCAGGAATTGCGGATGATTTGCATCAACCTCTATTTTCTCCCGGAGCCGGCTGAGATGGACCCGAATCGTATGCCGGTCGCCGATCCCTTCCCAAAACTTGGCGAGCAGCTGCTCATAGGAAAATACATGCCTTGGATGTTCGGCGAACAATCGCAGCAAATCGTACTCTTTCGGGGTGAGCACGATGCCGACCCCATCCACAAAAACTTCCCTGGTGGACAAGTTTAATTGGATCCGGCCGTAGTCAAGGATCCTTTCCTTCGTATGCTCCCGCGAAACGGTGCGCCGCAGGACGGCTTTTACCCTGGCGACAATTTCTCCCGGAGAAGCCGTCTTCACGATATAATCGTCGCCGCCGAGCGTCAGCCCCCTGATCTTGTCCACGTCATCGCTGCGCGCGCTCAGAAAAAGGATCGGAACGTCGCTATCCGTGCGAATCCGGCGGCATAAATCAAACCCGTTTTGTCCCGGCATCATAATATCCAGAATGATGGCGTGAACCGTATTCCGTTCGAACATGTCCCACGCCTCTGCCGTATCGCAGGCCGTGATCACACGAAAATTGTCATTCTCCAAAAAGTCTTTCAACAGTTCGACGATGCTTGGATCGTCGTCTACAACGAGAATCGTATGGCCTCCGCTCATGTACATCCCACCTTCGCATCTAGTTTATCATCTTTTTAGGGAAGAGCTAACTGCCCTACCCATTTTGTGATGCAATGTTTATCGTTTTGTGACACTTATATTTCTTCATTCGAGATATTCATTTGATAGGATGTTGTTCGTGAAGGAGGTTGACCATGGATAACAGCAGTGTATACGTGTTTAACGCTTTGTTTTGTATCACGCTTTTTTGTTTTTTGGCGGTTCGGATTTATTCCATTCGTCACAAGTCCGGTAACAGCCCCCGCCGGGAGGATGACATTGCCTGGATTCTCAAAAACCGGATGGCCAAAGGTGAAATTGACGAACAGGAATATAGCCGGCTTAAGGACTTGCTGACCAAATAACGATGATGACCCATAATGTACCGTTCGGCGATCGTGTCTCGCGTAAAAACAAAAGGTACTCAAGTTGAACGTACGGGCTTCGTCTTCAATGAAGGAGGATGTATTGATGTTAACCGTTCAAATCGTTCTTTTTGATGGCTTCGACCTGCTGGATGCCTTGGCACCTTATGAAGTTTTCTGCGCCGCGGCGATGATGTCCAATGATGCGCTGGAGGTGAAGCTTGTCACCGCCGAAGGAGCAAGAGCTGTGGCCAGCGGCACCCAGGGCCTGCCTATTGAAGCTGCCGGCAAACTAGATCCAAATCGTGCGGGGATTATTCTCGTTCCCGGCGCAGCCGGGGATGTCGAAGGCGACGGTCCCGATTCTGTCCCAGCCATATTGGCACGAACCGCAAATACCGAATTGACCGGCATGATCAGGGAAGCGCTCGGAAGGAAAGACATTATTGTCTCCACCGTATGCGGCGGATCCTTGGTTTTGGCCATGGGAGGTTTGCTGGAAGGCAGACGGGCCGTTACGCATCATCTGGGCATGGACGTTCTTGGCGCAACCGGTGCTCTGCCGGTCAAAGCACGTGTCGTGGACGACGGCAATTTGGTTAGTGGCGGCGGCGTAACGTCCGGGCTCGATGTTGCCCTGCATCTGGTGGAACGCGAGTTTGGCCCTCGGATCGCCCATGCGATCGAGGAGCTTTTCGAATACGAGCGGAGAGGTATCGCATGGCGGGCACAGGGGATGGTGCCGAACTCGGAAAAGACCAAAACAGACAAGGAATCGAACCTTGTGCTGAGTACTGAAGCGGTGAATCCACCGTCCCCTTCCCTTCAAAACACATTCGAACAAACAGAGTCCGTTTTCGACGGAGACTGGGATGTGACCATTGCAACGCCCGTGGGCAAAATGGATGTCAAGCTCTCGATCGCAACAAGCCATGGTGAAGTCCACGGAACGGCCACCCAAGGGGATGAAACGGTCAAATTTATGAGTCCCGTCATTCAAGGCAACAAGCTGACCTGGTCCCAGCAAGTGACCAAGCCAATGCGTTTAAACCTGAAATTTGATGTAACCGTCGATGGCGACGAGCTGCACGGCACCGCCAAAGCCGGCGTGCTTCCGGCCTCCAGGGTCGCCGGCAAGCGCTTGAAATGAACTTTTCAACAATGAAGTGAAGGGCTATCGGGGGTTGTGAATGAAGTGAACAAACGAAATATCTTATATGGTGTGTTGGTTTGTGTCAGTATTTTGTTTATCCTTTACGCTTTATTGGATAATTTTATTATTGATCCCGGTGCGGAAGGTTTTTTAAGCCATAAAACCGGTCTTAAACGTGAAATTCACCTCCCGGCGTGGTTAAGTGTCATGCGCATACATGTTGCTTTTGCGTGTATAGCCATGGCCGCTGGACTTGTCAATTTTTCCAACCGCATTTTTCAAAAAAGCCGCAAATTCCACAGGATTAACGGATACCTATATATGGTGTCGGTGCTTCTTGTCGTTATCACTTCCGGGTATATGGCCCCTTACGCCACCGGAGGAAAGGTGACGAGCATGGCGTTTAACGCACTGAATTTAATCTGGCTGTTCATTACGGTGACGGCACTTGTTCAAATTAAGAAGAAACGGGTCATTCGGCACCGCAACTGGATGATTCGGAGTTATGCGTTTTGTTTTACGAACCTGCTCATTCATCTGATCACTTCCGTCCTTCAACAGGGCTTTGGGTTGGAATATGCTTTGAGTTATACCGTCGGCGTCTACGGCGCGATCGCGCTGCTGCTGATTGTTCCAAATATTCTGATCAAAACGATGGGGATATCGCGAAAAATTACTGTAGAACTGTAATAAAAATTGTGCTGAGATGAGAAGTGCTAATGTTCCTCCTGTAGAACTGCGAAAGGCTGCCGTGCGTACGGCAGCCTTTTAGTAATCCGCTGAACAGACCAGCAGAATCTGCCGGCTATTGTTGCTCTATCACATGTTCTACGACGATTTCTCCTTCCCCCTGAGGCTCTTCAAACGAGTTAAGAAAATGGTTCAACGTCTCCTCGGTTATAGGAAAGGCGGCGTTCGCATCGAAACGTTGGCTCCGGACCTTGAGGCGCTTTCGCAATTCATCAGGGTGTACTTTTAAATAAATTAACTTCCACTTTCCTCCCGAATGTTCAATAAGCCGTTTATAGTCATCTCTCGCGGAACGGCTCCAAAAGCTGGAGTCGACCACAACCTGCTTGTTGCCTTGAACGAATGTTACTAGCTTTTTTCGCAAGCTTGCATGCGCTTCATCCAGGTATGCTCTGTATTTCTCAACCGGATAATCGATTCCGTAACGGCCATGCGTGTTCCACACCTCCTCGTCAATAGAAAGACGGATGAATCCTTGTTCCTCCAATCTCCGGGAAAATGTAGTTTTCCCAGAACCGGCGATCCCGCACATGAGCACGACTAGAGCAGCGTCACGATCCCGTTCCCGCTCCAACCATTCCTCGATATTCAACGTATCGGTCATTTATCTATCACACTCCATGTTTTTTATGTATTTACTTTACTCTCTAACGGTCGTGTTCAGCCAGCAAGTCATTTGAAATGACTTCCTTCGTTGACGCGATTTTGATATAGTGGATAGGAACAAACATTCGGATATTTGGAGGAAACCTAATTTGCCTACTACCTTGGATACAACGACCATCATGATCGCCGGGCTGATTGCCCTGCTCCTCGTCCTATTCGTCATACGTTTGGTCAGAAACCGCAGAAAAAGGATCCGCCGGGAGGCGAATCCGCGCAAGATTACGATCAAGGATATCGATTTAATGGCAGACGGCTCTGAATTTGAGCTGTATCTCTACCGGCTGTTTCACGAGCTCGGATATAGAGAAGTGTATCAAACGACAGCAAGCCGTGATTTTGGGGCCGACTTGGTATTTACGGATCAGAACGGACTAAGGAACGTCTTACAGGCCAAGCGGTATGGCAACAGCAATCCGGTCAGCATCGGAGCGGTTCAGGAGGTTTATACCTCAATGCGTTACTATGAAGCTGAACGGGCCATCGTGCTGACTTCCGGCAGATACACCGAAGCCTGCCGCATCCTGGCGGCCGTGAACGGAGTAAAGCTGTTGGACAGGGAAGATCTGGAGGAATTGATCATTTTATTTAAAAGCCGCCGTTACGATGAAGCAATGGCTATCATCGAGGAGCCTGCTGAGACGGAAGCGCCAACGTGGAAACCGAAAGCCAAGAAAGCGACCTGATGGGGCGTACCGCGCTTTCTTGGCTTTCATTCCTTGCACCCTTGGGGGTCTATATAAAGGAAGGCTAGTGGCGTTTGACTATTTCACATCATTAACTTGCAGACCTTTTGCTTTGCTGCAAAGTTTCGATCTCCACCTTCTCTTTATCTTTCGTCATATACCAGTAAGCGAGGCCTACGAACACGCTGCCGCCGACGATATTACCGAGGGTAACCGGAATCAGGTTTGCGGCCAGCCCTCCCCAGGTTACCGTGTCTGGATGCGGGATGAAGAGCGAGACCGAGAGCAGCGTCATGTTCGCCACACTGTGCTCGAACCCGGAGGTAATAAAGGCGAACAGACACCAGAAAATCATGACCAGCTTGGCGGTCTCTTCCTTCAGCTTCATGGAGCACCAGACGGCAAGACAGACAAGCGTGTTACATAAAATTCCCCGCATGAACAATTCCATAAACGGTGCATTCATTTTAACAGCAGCCGTGCTGTTGATGAATTCGGCCGTTCCCCCCTTTGCCAATCCCGTCCATACGAAGAACGCCGCGACCAGCAAGGATCCGGCAAAATTGCCAAGGTAGCTGTACAGCCATATTTTAAGCGTATCGAGCCAGGTCGTCTTCTTGTTTAGCGTGCTGACCACCATGACCATATTGTTGCCTGTAAACAAGTCCGATCCTGCCATCAGGACCAGACTCAAGGCGATACCAAAGCTGGCTCCCATGACGATCTTCATGGCGGGTGCGTGAACCGGCGCGAGCAGTCCGCCGATCGTAAAGATCAGTATGATGCCGAGACCAACGAACAAACCGGCAAGCATGGAGGATACAACGTATTTGCCTATACTCCGGTTCATTAGGCTAACCTTGTTTACCCCGGCGGTTTCAACGATCTGAATGGTGTTTTTCATGCTCTTTCAGTCCTCCAATATAGACGTAACCGTCGATGACCGCGGTTTCGTACGTCTGGATGCAGCCGTCGTCCGGCTTTTGCACTTCCCCTGTCGTCAGCGAAATTTTCCAGTCGTGCAGCGGACAAAAGACAAATTCACCCGACACAATCCCCTCAGCCAGCGGACCGTTCTTGTGGGGACACCGGTTGCTTACCGCCCGCACCTCCCCGTTTGACAGCCGGAACAACGCAACAGACTCATCGCCAACGCGTACCTCCTTGCCAATCTGTGGCTTCAGCTCCTCCAGCTTCATCACTTTCATCATTTCTCTCGTCACGCTCATGCCCTTCCCTCCCCTTATGGTCTCTCCACGGTATACATCCGGAGGCGTTCCTCGTCTTCCAGCGCGGCCGACCATGCTTCGCGATATGTTGTTTTTGCATGCTCGAAGCGGTTGGCTAAACCGGCAATCTCCTGCTCATTGCCCAGCATTTGGCGCACCCAATCCGTGCCCATGCGCTTCACCCATGGAGCTGTGCGTTCGCCGTAAATGCCGGTTTCCCGGTATAGCTGTACGTAGGCTTTAGCTAACAGGATCACCTCATCCTCTGTCGCCACCGTCGTCAGGCTGTCGCATTCCCGGACCTCGGTACCGCCGTTTCCGCCAAAATACAGCTGGTATCCGTTCTCCACGCAGACGACGCCAAAATCCTTCGTCAATACTTCGGCACAGTTTCGCGGACAGCCGGTCACGCCCATTTTCATTTTGTGCGGCGTGTCGACCATCTCGATCTCCTGTTCCAGCCGGATGCCAAGCCCTAACGAGTCCTGAGTGCCGAAGCGGCAAAATCTCGAACCGACACACGATTTGACGTTACGCAGCGACTTGGAGTAGGCGTACCCCGAACGCATCTCCAGCTCCTCCCAAACGTTCGGGACGTCTTCCTTCTGTACGCCGTACAGCCCGATGCGGCTTGCGCCCGTAATTTTCACCAGGGGCACGTTGTATTTCTTCGCGACTTCGCCGATGCGGATCAAATCCTCCGGTGTCGTCGTCCCGCCATACATCCGCGGAATGACGGAGAATGTGCCGTCCTTCTGCATGTTGCCTTCCATTCGTTCGTTGACATATCTGGATGCCTTATCGTCGGCATACGTCTCGGGATGCAGCATCCGCAAATAATAATTCAGTGCCGGTCGGCACTTCGAGCAGCCTTCCTCGGATGCAAACCCGAGCACGATGCGTGTCTCCCGCGGCGACTGCAGACCTTTCTCACGAATCGCGGCCACCACCTCGTCGCGGGTAAGCGTGGTGCAGGCGCACATGCCTGCCGCCTTCTGCGCCGATGCGTCGAATTTGTCGCCCAGCGTATGCGCGAGGATCGCCTCAACCATGCCGCGGCATTTGCCGCATGAGCCTCCGGCTTTGGTCACAGCTTTCACTTCGTCGAACGTGGTCAGTCCGTTCTCGAGAATGGCGCCGACGATGCGTCCCTTGGTTACGCCGTTGCACCCGCAAATCGTTTCTTCCGCGCTGATCGACGCGACATCGAGTCCGCTGTCTCCCCCGGCTTTATGGAGCACGGAAGCACTCGTATATTCCTGAATGTCGCTGCCCTTTTTCAGCAGGCTGAACAGCCGGGTTCCGTCGGATACGTCCCCGTACAGCACGACCCCGACGATGCGGTTCTCGCGAACCAGGATCTTTTTGTAGGATCCGGCGACCTCGTCCTGCACGACGATGGCTTTCGTGTTCGCATCCGCATGGATTTCTCCGCCGGAAAACAGATCGCATCCCGCTACCTTAAGCTGCGTGGACAACACGCTGCCCGCGTAACCTTCCGTTGGCCGGCCCGTAAGGTGGTCCGCAAGCACGATGCCCTGTTCATACAATGGCGCCACCAGACCATAGGCTATGCCGCGGTGTTCAGCGCACTCGCCTACGGCATAAATTGACGGGTCCGTCGTCTGCATCAGGTCGTTAACTTGAATCGCCCGGCCAACCGCCAGTCCCGCGTCCCGTGCCAGCGCTGCATTGGGACGAATGCCGACGGCCATGACGACAAGATCGCATTCGACGTTCGTTCCGTCTTCAAACCGAAGCCCTTGTACTCTCCCCTCACCGTAGATTTCCGTTGTTTTCTTTTCCATCAGAAACTTCATGCCCTGGGCTTCCAGGTCCTGCTGAAGCAGCTTTGCCGCTGCCGCGTCGAGCTGCATTTCCATCAGATGGGGCAGCAAATGAACGACATGGACCTCCATCCCCTGGTTCATCAATCCGCGAGCTGCTTCCAAGCCGAGCAGTCCGCCGCCGATCACGACCGCCTTTTTGTATTGTTTAGCCGCTTCCAGCATCATTTTCGTGTCTTCAATCGTGCGGAAACCGACGACCCCTTCCAGGTCATGTCCTGGTACAGGTAAAATAAACGCGCTGGATCCGGTCGCGATAATCAGCTCGTCGTAGGGGACGAGGGTTCCCCGGTCGGTTCGGACTTCCTTCGATGCTCGGTTAATCTCTACAGCCCGTTCCTGGGACAGCAAATGTATGTTATTGGACTGATACCAGTCCCAATCGTTAATCGTGATTTCATCAAACGTTGTTTTCCCTTGCAGCACAGGGGACAGCATAATTCGGTTATAGTTGGGATACGGTTCATCCCCGATCATCGTTATCTCGTAGCGGTCGCGGTCCCGGCGAACAATTTCCTCGATACACCGCGCCCCCGCCATCCCGTTGCCTATCATCACCAATCGTCTGCTCATAAACACGCCTCCCGTGCAACCTTGTGAAATTCATTACATTTGTATCGTAACGGATATGGGAGGCTTTGCCTGTGAAGTAAATCACAGTTGCTTTGTTAACACAAAAAATTTGCGACGGCCAGGAATTTTACGGCGTTATTGTAATGACCTCCAACCGTAAGAAGCAAAAGTGCAAAAGGCCACCTGTCAGGGTGGCCTTTATTTCGAACCTTTGTTTTATTCGCGGGTAAGAATAACCTTTAATTTTCGTATGCTTGCTGCAGCGCCTTTATGTCGATTTTCTTTTTCGTCTGGAGTATGGCTTGCATGACTCGCCCTGCTCTTGCCGGGTCGGGGTCACAGATCATCTCCGTTAAATGGCTGGGGATGATTTGCCAGGATACGCCGAATTGATCTTTTAACCAACCGCAAACCTGCGCCTTTTCGTCTCCTCCTTCGGAGAGCTTATCCCAATAATAGTCCAGCTCCTCCTGATCATCGCAATGAACGATAAAAGATATGGCCTCATTGAACTTAAAATGCGGCCCCCCATTCAGCGCGACGAATAACTGCCCTTCCAATTGAAATTCCACGGTCATCACCGTTCCCTCTACACCCCGGCTTTCCGGACCGTAGCGGGCAATTCTGCCGATTTGGGAATCATGGAAAATGGACGTATAAAAATTCGCCGCCTCTTCTGCTTGAGAATCGAACCACAGGTTTGGGGTAATCTTGTGCAATTTCATTCGCGTCATACCTCCCGGCTATAATCATTCTATGATGATTGTAGCCTATCAAGGGAATCGACGTTTCTCTTCGATTGCTTTGTTTCTAGTTTTCAAGGCGCTAATCATGAGGTATACGCCATCCCCCTTGCACCCAGCTGCTGATCGATCGAACAACAGCAATGATGAATGAGATGAATAACAACCCGGAAGCTATATACCAAAGAACAGCTTGATAACGGTCAGGTTCAGGAGGCTCACCCACAGGACCTGTCTCGGGGATCATCGGATGCAGGCACAGATATCCTGCCCGTAACGAGCAGACTGCCGAGATCAACGATGAGATCGCAAGCAGCACCCATTTCATTTTTTCCATACCCTGTCCCCTTTCCGAAAAATGAACAGAACTACAGTTTCTGATCTCTTCAGTCCCAAGTTAACTCGCCTTTTCTCATTTTGGCAATATAAATGATCTGTCCCGTATGGTAGTGCACTTCTCTGAACATCGCCATCATCAGATTTAGGGCTGTCGTTTCGTTGTTCACTTGGCTGTATGTAAGCGGCGGCAAATGAAGGAAAGGCTGGGACATCAATTGCTCCGGCTCGGATTGAAACTGTTCAAGATACTGAAGAATGATATCAAACGCTTCTTTTGTATGCTGATATGCCTCTTCTTTCGTCATCATCAGTCCACTTTCGAATTCCTTATCCCTGTCCCGCTTGTCCGGAATATTGTATAGGATCGTCTCTACCCGAGAGTGGGCAGCGCCCCGAATATGCGCAACCAAATTAGCAATACTGTTGCTTTCCGAAGTCGGGTGCCAGGTAATATCTTCTTCCGACACTTGTTCAATGGCTTTAAGCGTCCCTCTTTGTTCCGATATCAGCTTGACTTTCATGCTTTGGATAAATTCGAGTGCTAGTTCCATTTTCACACCTCTTCGTTTGTTAGCCCGAACATTATGGATCCCATATTGCTCCCTATTCGATCCATCGTCTTGGCCCCACCTTGTGAAACAGCTCATGGTTTGGGGTATTGCGAAGTGCATCTTCGATCCGTCTGCATGTGAAATCACTAATGGGTCTAGGAAGTTCGTCTCTTGAATAAAATCCGCATTCGACAATTTCAGGCGAGCTTGGCAGAGGCGCACGGGTATCTTTACTCGTTGCAAGGAACACAAAGTGATGAATGTCATAATCAGGATCGTAATATATGCCTGTTAAGTTCCCGATAAGCACTTTTATGCCGACTTCCTCAAATACTTCCCTTTTTGCGGTTTCCTGAGCCGACTCGTTCTCTTCCGCCTTACCGCCGGGCAGGTCCCAATTGTGTTTGCCATAGCTGTGTTTTACCAGCAGCACTCTTCCTTCAGCATCGAGAATTATTGCCGCGGAGCCAATTAACTAGGCATGAACTCGCCTCCATATGGGGATTGAATCTATTTAATCGACTTCAATTCATGAAGGTCTTGTTGTTTTTCCAAAATTCTCCTGATTATTATACCAGAACATATATTCTGAATCATCCCTGAAAATAACCTAACCCTCATCAGAATTCTGCTTTCTCAAATCCCCATAAAAAAAGAAGCCGCTCAGGCTCCCTTATCACGTTCATTTGTTAAATCACTCGATTTTCAGCAAACGAACAACCTCACCATCCCGTAGTTCGTCGCTAACTTTCAGAAATCCCAAAGATTCGTATATATGACCTGCGATTATTCACCTGAAACACTTAATTCACATCACCGAGATACCGTATGTTCATTTCATTATTCACTAATTGATGTCCAAGCGCTTTCGGAAACAGCCTGATGTGGTCGAGTTGACGAATATCCACCCATTCTACGCCGATCTGATCCTGGTCGGGCTGGGTTCCATCCATCTGTGCCGGCGCCTCCTGTGCAAGCGAGCAGACAAAATAAAACTCCACTTGATGAACGTCATGATCCCATGCTGCGAACTCATGATTTTTCCCGATGTACTCGCGCACGTAAACAAGGTCCTGCACCTCAACTTGTACTCCAAGTTCTTCGATGCATTCCCTCTTGAGAGTCTCTTTCAGTACTTCTCCGTGCTCTTGGCCGCCGCCTGGGAATAGATAGAAAAAACCGTCGTTATCCTTGTTTTTGGTCAATAACAATTTTCCTTGCTGAATGATGATCGCTTTCGCAGAGTTTCTAATTGGCTTCATGCTAACCTCACGATTCCTAGATTTCTAGTGTGGTATGGATCAGTCTTTAAAATCCGTTATGTTGGACAAGGTCCAGCCGATTTCCATAGAGATCCTCGAAGACCGCCTCAATGCCCCATGGGACCTCTTTCGGTTCACTGAGAAAATGAACTCCGTTTGCCTTCATTTGTTCGTAATCCCGATAGAAGTCATCGGTTTGGACGACGAGGAATACGTGGTTCGCTGCTTGGGTTCCAACCCTGTCCTGCTTAGCCTCCGTGTCTGCCACCACAAATACGATGGGGGTTTGCGCATCCTTCGACGGAGCTACAGTGACCCATCTCATGCCGTTCCCGAAATGGTTATCCGTTAACAGAACAAACCCTGCCTTTTCTGTGTAAAATTCAATCGCTTCGTCAAAATTTTTAACCAGCAGCGTAACATGTCCTATTTTTTTCTGCATAAATGCTCACTCCTCGTTGGTATATGAAAAAGCTCATTAGTCCTGAACCTTTTTTATATTTTTCCTTCGATCTTCTCCATGTTAACATTTTCGCATAACAGAAAAAAAGAAGAAGTTGACGGAATGAATCGGCTTCTACATCCGTAAAAGGAGGTTCTTATGATGATTCAGGAAAATGATCTGAAGCATCTCAGACTCAGTACATTCCATCCATTCTTGCCTGATGCCAGCTCCTTTGTTATTCTTACCGTATGTTTGAACAAGGAGGCGTTCTGAAAATGGATCGAGAAATGCAACCCAACGGACTCGAACCCTATTTATCTGAATTATCCGGGCGGCTAAATCAGCTGTTGCAGACGGATGGATTACATATAACAGAGATCCCGTCGCTGCACATGATGCGGGCCACGGCGACGTCCGAACCTATACATAGCATGTACGCGCCTTCTTTATGCTTCATTGTCCAGGGCGCCAAATCCGCAGCGCTTGGTCAAGAGATTTACCATTACAATCCGACCACGTACCTCGTAACATCCGTCCATCTCCCGATCAAAAGTGAGATCACCCAGGCATCGCTGGAGGTTCCATTCATTGGGCTTCACCTGGAGTTTACACCGGATCAAATTCTGGATATACTGCAGCATACGGATCTGGCCTGGCCTGAAGAATCGGAGCCGGGAAGCGGCATATTTGTCGGCAAAACCAATTCCCAACTGCTTGATGCCCTGCTGAGGCTGGTTAAATTGTTCGACCAACCTGCCGAAATCCCAATCCTGGCTCCTTTGATTACACGGGAGATTCTCTTCCGCGTTCTGCAGGGCGAGCAAGGCCATTTGGTCAAGCAGTTTGCGGTGATCGGCAGCCAGGCGCACGCCATTGCGAAGGCCATTCAGCTCATCCATCGTGATTATTCCAAACCGCTTCGCGTTGAGGAGCTGGCCAAAGAAGTAAATATGGCCGCGTCGTCTTTTCATAAACATTTCAAACAGGTCACGGCTCTGAGCCCGCTGCAATATCAGAAGCGGATCCGACTCCAGGAAGCGAGACATCTCATGATCAGTGAAAAAATGGGGGCAGCCGATGCCGCTTTCCAGGTTGGCTATGAAAGTCCTTCCCAATTCAGCCGCGAGTATGCGCGATTGTATGGTCTGCCGCCTAAAAGTGATTTGAAGCAAGCCTCTATCCAGTAAGGGGCTTCCCTCAATTCCATAGTGAAACACAAGCCGCACCACAAGAACAGCAAGCCCCGATCTCGGTGAGATTGGGGCTTGTTCTCTTCATGATGACCTAATTTTAATTAATCATGTTAATTATTTGTTTGCTGGCGCGTAACTTCTCGATTCGGTGAAAAATCGTACAGCACACATGCTCATGTTCTTTCTTGGTGGATAGGGCATCCAGGATCTAGTCCAGCCAGCAGTCCACTAGCCGATGAAGCCAGTCCTGAGCCGTGTAAGCAACTTTGTGGGAAAGTTGTGGTACGAGATGACATGATTCAACATGCTGTCTGGAGTACTTAGGGAAAATTATTTATTTAATGTGATTAATGATTAATCTAATAAATATAAAAATCATATCTTCATGGCAGTTACAAGCCTGCATGAAACCTAAATACACCCGCCTTTAATGCAGGCGGGTGTATGGGTCAATAGCTGGCTTTTGCTTCCGTTTCCGACTTAAGCAAATTGGAATTGGCTAATTGCCAGGTTCCCTTTCAAAATGAAATACACATTCAGACTTCCGTGTATTCCGCTCAGCTTGCAGGTATAATCCTGCCACTTCTGCGGGTCGCCTGAAGTTAGAGTGATCCGGCCCGCAGGCAGTCCTTCAGGATGATCCAGCCTCACTTCAACGACGGCATCCGCCGCTCCGGCCGCCCGGATTCGCAGCGTATCCGCACCGTCCTCGAACTTGGCATCGCGGAAAGCGATCCATCCGGATTGATCCTTCACGATCACGGCGCTGCCGCCTTCCGTACACTCACCAATCAGAACACCTTCGTAATCGTCGTAATTGATGGCTTTCGTTGATTGGGTGAGGTCACGCGGCGGAATGGTCTCCCCGTCTACAACCAGCTCGGCTGTCAGCGGCAGGTTCTCCGAAAAAGCGCCGGCCATCATCATATAGGTGCCGGTCTCGATGCAGTAGCGCTCGCGGGTGACATCCCAGATCGCCAGCTGATCGAGCGGAACTTCAAAGGACACATCGGCCGTCTCGCCCGGTTGAAGCATCACTCTGCGGAATCCAAGCAGCTGCTTGCGCGGACGCTTGACGCGGGACTGATTTGCCCGGCCGTACAGCTGCACCACTTCCTCCCCTGCCACTTCACCGATGTTGGTTACCCTGCATATCAGACGAACCGTTTGATCCGTGCCTGCCGTAAGCTTTTCCTTTGCAAGCTGCAGCCCATCGTACCGGAAGCTGGTGTAAGACAAGCCGTGTCCAAACGGATACAGAGCCTTGCCCTCGAAGTATTGGTACGTTCTGCCGTGCTTAATGACATCATAGTCCATAAATTCCGGCAGCTGGTCGACGGATTTGTACCACGTCATATTCAATCGTCCCGCCGGGTTGGTGTCCCCGAACAGCACGTCTGCCAATGCATGGCCCAGTTCCTGGCCGGCATGGGACGTGTACAGGACGGACGGTACATTCGCATCCACCCAGTTTAGCGCGTATGGGTAACTGCCTACGACGACGACCACCGTGTTCGGATTGGCTGCATAAACCTCCTGAATCAGCTTCTCCTGCGATTCCGGAAGCGTAATGTCCGGACGGTCGATCGTCTCCTTGCCGTTAATCAGCGGATGATTGCCGACGAACACAACCGCCAGGTCCGCTTCCGCTGCTGCTTCTTTGGCAGTCTGAAGCTTGTCCGTGACGATTTCCAGCTCGAACAGATCGGCATGGACGATCGGGGCATCCTCACCGGATACCTCGGCAGCACCTGCAACGTTGATCTCATTCGCGGTCTCCGCGGCTTGGCCGTCGCCAACCAGCAGCTGACCTGATTCGGCATGCACCGTCACCGGTGTACCGTTCCATGTTGAGAAGGTTACGCACCCTTGCTCATGTTCGGCAGGATGGATGAGGAAGACTTCTTTGGTGAACCACTCCCAAATTTGTTCGGACGACGCTTTAATGATCTTATCGTCAGTTGTCAGGTAGCGGCCATTGTCTTCAGAGATCAAGGTGTGGCTTCCCCAGCCCCAATCCGTCATTTCAAACACAGACGCATCCAAAGCATTTTCGGTCGTTGCAGCCAGCGCGGCCTCTTCTCCGGCCTGAATTCGCACATACCGCCCCGTCTTTTTGGATTTAAGCCGAATCCGGTCCGTTCCCCCGCTGTAACTTGTCTTGCCGTTCGTTCCTGCCCCGGAAAGCTTCTCTTGGATGCCCTGAAGCGGCGTGACGGCATAAGGGAGCGAACCGCTGTACCAATCCCGGTACACCATTCCGGCGAGCGGCCCAATCACGGCCACTTTGTTCAACTTGTCTGCATTGAGCGGAAGAAGCCCACGGTCATTCTTCAGCAGCACCATTGCCTTACGGGCGGCCTCCCGGGACAGCTCCGCATGCTCTGGCCGCAGGATTACGGATTCGTCGATCGCAGCATATGGGTTGCCCTCTTCAGGATCGAATTCGCCGAGCCGGAAGCGGACGCGGAAGGTATTCGTCAGTGCGGCGTCAAGATCGCTCTCGGCCAGCAGTCCCTCACGCAGCGCTTCATTCAGCGCATCCTTGATCACAGCCGAATCGTCCGTGATGCTGTCAATCCCGCCTTCTTTAACGGAGCGGGCGACGGCCTCCTTATACGTATCCAGGTATCCATGATCGCGGACGGTGCCGGTCACGTCGAAGGCATCGCTTACGACAAAACCGTCCATGCCCCACTCGTCCTTAACGATGGCTTTGACGTCAGGACTCAGGTTCGCCGGCACGCCGTTGATGGCGTTGTAAGCCGTCATCATGGACTGGGCGCCGCCTTCCTTGAACGGAATCTCGAAAGCTTTCAAATAATATTCCCGCATGTTGCGCGGATCAATGCTGACCGAAGCGTCACCCCGGCCAACTTCGTTATTATTCGCAATAAAGTGCTTCAAAGTGGCAACCGCTTTCAAGTATACAGGATGGTCGCCTTGAATGCCCTGAATGAGCGCGGAGGCCAATTTCCCGGTCAGCATCGGGTCTTCTCCATAGGCTTCTTCCGTTCTGCCCCAGCGCGGGTCGCGTTCCAAATCGACGGTCGGAGCCCAGAGGGTCAATCCGTTCACTTCGGGATTACGGCGGTAGAACCCTCTGGCCTCGTCACCGATGACGCTGCCGATTCGTTTCATGAGTTCCGTGTCCCACGTACAGCCAAGGCCGATCGGCTGCGGAAATCCGGTCGCTTCTCCCAGCCACGCCATGCCGTGGGCTGCTTCCGTTCCGTGTTTATACGCTTTCACACCGAGCCGCTCGACGGCAGCTTGATATTGAACCATCAGCTCCACTTTTTCTTCCAGTGTAAATCGGGAGACCAGGTCTCTCACTCGTTCTTCTAGAGGTAAGGATGTATTCTGAAATGGATAGTCGGTCTGTGCTGGCATCGTTATCATCTCCTTCAGGCGTATTTTAAGCCATATCGGTTTCAGGAGATACCCGGATAATTAGAGGCGTTTTCATATAGAATTCATAGAAAGACTGTCTGTTAGATCACGCTGAGGAGAGAATCGTATGTTTCTAGTTCATTGGTGTGTATTCGGCAAACCCCGTCGTCAATGTTCTTATGCGGATGTCGACGCGCTCCACCTTCCAAGCCCCTCCTATCCAAATGAGCGTAACGGTCCGATCCTCAATGTATTGATCCTCTCCCGTCAGCCCGTTCCCTAACGGAGCCGATTGTGTAAACGTGGCGGCAGTTTTGCCGGTATATTCGGGCAGGGTTACCGGATCTTTATAGCGGCCGGCTGCCTGCAGCCCTTGATCATGAATCAACGTACGGATGAAGCGATCGGTAAAATAGGGTTTGTAGTGTGCGCTCACGTATTTAGCGTCCAGATTTTGGACTTCGTTTAATTTCTCCGACAACATCTTCATGCGGGCGGAGGTCAGTTTTTGGGTACCCGGCATAGAAACAGGAGATGGTGACGGTTTAATTTGGATCCGGATTCCTTCCAGCTTCGCCGTGGCAAGCTTGGACGGCCCATCCCACTCAAATGTAGCTCCCAAGGCTGCTGCGACAAATTTTAATGGAACATAGACACTTCCATTCAACACTTGGACGGGAGCTCCCATATCGGCATACTCGCGATGCGGCAGTTCCGGATATTCAGGAAATTCTCCTCTTGATGGGGTCTCCACGATGGCCCGCTTGAAATTTGCTGCCAGCCGAATGGTAAGATCGTTTTTGCGGATAACCAATTCCTTTTCTGCAGGAAACCATTCTAAACGGGCTCCCAACGGTTCGATTAGAGGCCGGACCGGGACGAGGAGATGTCCTTGGTTCCATTCTGCATGTTGAACTGCTACCGACGGTGGGGCTGATGCGGCTTGTGCAGATTCATTCATCGCCAATCCCGTCATTTCCAATCCCGTTGTGGCCATCGTGATCCATAATAATAATTTCAGCTTTTTCATATGAAACAGTTCACCTCTGCTGCTTTTTAAGATATAAACGCTGACCAACAGGAAATGTCACGAAATATGCAGAACCCGGCTGCGGAACATGGCATTCCTACCGGGCCGCGTGGTATAGTGAAACGAAGAACAAGCGATGGAGTGTAGACGAACATGAATGAACGAAAACATCCCAATAACAAACGACAATCCCAAGCAGGGACTCATTTATATCGAAAGGATGCAGCTGCTCGCAAAGGCTTTCGCAAAAATGAGCCGATGAAGCAGACGTCTGGCTCCGCCCGCGATCATGCCGATGAGCTTCGGACCGGCGACCGCATCGTCGTGACCATCAAACGTTTGGGCATTAACGGTGAAGGCGTAGGTTATTATCGGCGGAAGGCGGTTTTTATCGACGGAGCGCTGTCCGGTGAAGTCGTCAAGGCTGAGGTAACCGAAGTGCAGCCAAAGTTTATCAAAGCGCAGCTTACAGAGGTGGAGAAACGATCTCCCCACCGGATCGAACCTCCCTGCCCTGTTTTCGGCGTATGCGGCGGCTGCCAGATTCAGCATATCTCGTATGAAGGACAGCTGCAGGCCAAAACGGACATTGTCCGCGAAGCGTTCAACCGGTATGCCGGTATCGACCAGCTCAAGCTGAAGCCGATCCTGGGCATGGACCACCCTTGGGGATACCGCAACAAAGCCCAGCTGCAAGTGGAACGCCGGAACGGCGAAATCATAGCGGGGCTGTATGAAGCCGACAGCCACAGCATCGTGGATATCAGCGGCTGTCCAATCCAGCATCCAAAGGTGAATGAGGCCGTGGAAAAAGTGAAATCCGTGCTGGAAGAACTGCGCATCCCGCTGGCCAAAGAAAACGGCAGTAAAGAAGGCGTGCGTACGATCGTGGTGCGTCACGGCTTTCAATCCGACCAGCTGCAGGTGACGTTGGTTTGCGCAAACAGCAGCCTGCCGCGTCAGGACGATCTCATCCGTCTGCTAAGATTGTCTATCGACGGATTGGCAGGAATCGCCCTGAACGTCAATCCGAAGCGGACCTCGCTGATCTTCGGAGACCGAACCATCACCATATGGGGGGCCGACTCAATGCAGGAATCCTTGAGCGATTTGGAATTCTCCCTATCGCCGCGAGCGTTCTTTCAGCTCAATCCGCAGCAGACCGTAAAGCTGTACGAATCGGTCCGGGCAGCCGCTGGTCTGACCGGCCGCGAGACGGTCATCGATGCTTACTGCGGCACCGGCACGATCGGACTCTGGCTGGCCCCGCACGCCAAGGAAGTCCGTGGTATCGAGACGAGCGCGGAAGCTGTAGAGGATGCCAAGCGGAATGCCGAGCGAAACGGCCGTCATAACGCCAGCTTCCATGTAGGCGAAGCGGAGGATCTGCTCCCGCGATGGGTCAAAGCGGGACTTCGCCCGGACGTCATCGTCGCCGACCCGCCGCGAACCGGACTGGACCGCCGCTTCCTGGAAACCGTTCTGAAAACGAAGCCCAACCGTTTCGTGTATGTATCCTGTAACCCTTCCACGTTGGCCAAGGACAGCAAGGTGCTGATCGACGGCGGTTATGAGCTCCAGTGGGCCCAGCCCGTGGACATGTTTCCTCAGACGAGCCATGTGGAGTGCTGTTCGCTGTTCGTTTGGAACGGCAAAAGCGGTAAATAAATACAGCAACAATTTTGAAGAAGGCGGTGTCAAAGCATGGATTTTGAACAGGTCATGCAGGAGCTCGAAGCTCTCGGCAAAGAACGGCTCAAGAAGCAGTATATGTCCAATGGAGCACACGAACCGCTTTTTGGCGTAGCGACAGGTGCCATGAAACCCATGGCCAAGAAGATCAAAATCGATCAATCGTTGGCTGAGCAGCTGTATGCCACAGGAAATTATGACGCCATGTACTTTGCCGGCATCATTGCCGATCCGAAAGCGATGACCGAGGCTGATTTTGAGCGTTGGATTCAAGGGGCCTATTTTTATATGCTGTCCGATTACGTGGTGGCGGTAACCTTGGCGGAAACCGATATTGCCCAACAAGTCGCCGATCAATGGATCTCAAGCGGTGAGGAGCTGAAAATGTCGGCGGGCTGGAGCTGTTATTGCTGGCTTCTAGGCAGCCGGCCGGACACTCAATTTGACGAAAGCAAACTCGCGGATATGCTGGAATTGGTGACAAAGACAATCCACGAATCTCCGGAACGCACAAAATCGGCGATGAACAATTTTATATACACGGTTGCCGTATCCTATTTGCCGCTCCATGATAAAGCGGTCGAAACTGCAAAAGCAGTCGGTCCGGTAGAAATGAAACGCGATCATAAAAAAAGCAGCATCCTAAATGCTTCGGAAAACATTCAAAAAGCGGTGGACAAGCAGCAGCTTGGTTTTAAACGCAAATATGTCAGATGTTAATTGCAGATATGTAAGATGTTAAAAGAAAAGAAGATGCACCGAGGAAGCATGAAGCTCCTTCGTGCATCTTCTTTTGGCGTGCGGCGTTTATTTACCGCTCCACAGCTCCACTCTCGCTTTGACCAGCTCCGTGTATTGCTTTTCCATCTCCACGGCGCCCGCGTCGTCGAGCTCCTTCAGCATACCGTCAAAGATCGCATCGAACTGCTCCGGTTTTGCCAGAATGGCTTCCGGAATCCGTTTGCGGATAATATCCTGCGTTTTCTGATAAATCACGTTATAATTGCCGTCCTGCGGAGCTGCAATATTCCAGGCAGCACCCCACGGCTTGACCGGAAATTCCTTGCTCGATGGGAACAGGTCTTTCCAGGTGGTTGCTCCGTATGCCTCAAGCGTTTCCTTTTCCGGCTTGGTGTATGAGGCGATAATTTGTTCCGGAAAATTTGTCGTGTAGTAGTTTCCTGTGGCGTCCTTGACACCGTCACCGTAGTGAGCCGACATGTTTCCGTACAAGCCGATCCCGGTGGTTTTTGTAAAGTTGGCGTTATCATTCACTTTCTTATCCAGCACTTCTTGGGGAATGACCCGTTTGCCATCCACCACATTATAGTGCTTGCCTTCAATCCCCCAGTTGATCAGGACCTGTCCTTCATCGGATGCAAGGAAGTCGAGGAACTTGATCGCCCGTACAGGATCTTTGCACGCGGTCGTAATGCCAACGCCCCAGCCGGACATAAATCCGGTATCCTGGAAGTTATGATCCTTGTACTCTTCCGACATGGTCACCGGAAAATGGGCGTAGGTGCGCTCCGCCTTCCCGCTGGACTTCAGGGCATTCTCCGCTTCCGCATATCCCCATTTGGCGTCAATCAGGCCGAGGACGCGGCCGCTGGCGATTTTGGACTTATACTGATCGCTCTTTTGGACAAACGTTTCTTTATCCAGCAGCCCAACATTGTACATATGGTTCAGCCAGCGGAAGTATTCCTTCTCCTCCGGCCGCTTATAGTGCAGCTTGGCTTCAAAGGTATCCGGATTAATGTAGTATTCACCATCGTCCTTAAGTCCGGTAGCATACACTGCGGGGTTCGTAACCGTGATCATGATTCTCCAGTCATCGGCGTCCAAAGTTAACGGAATGGTCGGCTTGCCGTCAATGGTGGGATGCTTATCCTTGTACTGCTGGAGAACGTTTTCAAAATCTTTGACGGTTCTGACTTTCGGGTAACCCAGTTCCTTCAGCACCGCATTTTGGATTTCAAAGCCGCTGCCGGCGTCAAAGTCCTGCTGATCAACAGCCGCGTTACTTGGTATGACATAGATAGATTTGTCGTCGTTGCTGTACGGCAGGCGGTTCATATACTTGCCGTATACCTTTTTCAGATTGGGTGCATACTTGTCGATCAAATCGGTCAAGTCGATCATGGCCCCGGCTTCCACCAATTTGTCGACATCGCCTTTGCCGTAAATCAGATCCTGGTAATCACCGCTCGCCGCCATAAGCGATATTTTATCTGCTCCCGCGCCGGATACGGCGAATTCCGCATCCAGGGTCACCCCTGTCCTTTTGGTGATCTCTTGGCCAACCTCATCCTGCATTTTGTTCCAGTTCGAGCTCGCGTCCGCCCCAAAAAACGAAAATGTGATCGGGCTCGTATCGTCTGCTTTGGAATCCTGCGTGCTGCCGG